>RCNE010000299.1_pt1 | contig 26899 bp, 30 predicted proteins | sample 2041361 | NCBI WGS metagenome assembly RCNE01 (sample SAMN09708229, study PRJNA481090) | Marine sediment metagenome, whole genome shotgun sequencing project. | reverse complement strand
CGTTGGCCTGGCTCAATGCGCAGGGTGATGATATTTTCCCGATTCCCGGAACCAAACGAAGAACCTACCTGAAGGAAAATGTTGAATCCCTACTGATCAAACTGACCGCTGATGAACTCAACAGAATCAACCGGGCTTCATTGCAGGTTCAAGGCAACCGTAAAAATGAAGCGGGTATGAAAATGGTTGACCAAGCGATCTAATCGCAGGCTAGCCCGTATATTTCACCAATATCCCGGCTCAACCGAGTTGATTGTGTAAGCGGGCGTCAAAACCTCTGAAATGCTGGCTGAACCAGTCTGACAAGCGGTTACCCAACAGTGCTTTACCGCTTTCCGGATCTTCCTCAAAATGGAATTTCAGATCATGGATCTCATCAAGAAGGCGTTCGTGGTCCTGCTTGTGTGCTTCGTATTCGGCGTAGCCGGCTTCCTGCATCAGCAGTTCTTCCAGCGCGAAATGTGTCGAAATATCGTCCTGGATATCAGCCAGCATGGACTCTATGGCTTCAATATCCAATGGCAGGTCAAGCTGGTTGTAGAGTCGGTTGATCTGTGCGATCAATGATTCATGTTCCTGATCAACCGCAGCGTGACCAATGGAAAACTCCGGTGTCCATTCAATCTGTGCCATAAGCCTTCAACCCCTTTGGGTGAATAATTTTTACCGGTGGGTGAAATGACCACCAGGTTTTTCTTACCCCTTGACAAGCGATTATACAGAAACTCAATAAAAGCGGGGAGGCGTGTTGCCTCCCCGGTAAAGACAGCTACTCAAAAGGTGCCGGTTTTGGAGTTTGGTCAGTTGAGGGTGGCAGTATGGGAAGCATGAAAGAGGGTTGCTCACCGGTCAGGGTTGTAAGGAAAGCCACCATCTGCTCGATATCGGCTTTTTCAAAGTTTCTGCCCAATTGCAAACGGCCCATGACTTCCACGGCTTCGGTCAGGGTTGCGGCTTCGCCATCATGAAAGTACGGATAAGTCATTTCGACGTTACGTAAAGTCGGAACCTTGAATTTAAACCGGTCTGCATCCTCACCTGTAACACCGGACAGACCCTCGGCGGTATTTTTGGTTTCATACGGTGAGACCAGACCCATCTTCTGAAAGGATGTGCCGCCGGCTGCAGGACCCATATGACAGGCCACGCAACCGCTGTTTTTGAAAAGCTGGTATCCGGCCAATTCTTCCGCGCTGATTGCTTTGCTGTCACCCATTAACCATTGATCGAAGTTGCCATTAGGAGTAACCAGTGTTTTCTCAAACTCCGCAATGGCTGTGGTGACCTGGTCGATATTGATGCAATCCGGGCCAAAAACCTGGGTGAACTCGGTCACATAGGCCGGAATGGATTCGAGCACCTCCAATGCAAGTGTATGTGTGAAAGCCATTTCACCCGGGTTTGCGATGGGTCCACCGGCCTGTTCCTTGAGATCTGCGGCACGACCGTCCCAGAACTGGGCAACATTCATACTGGAATTGAGTACCGTGGGTGCATTGATCGATCCCTGTTGCCAGTTATGACCAATAGAGGTTTTTAAATTGTCCGTGCCGCCCATGCTCAGGTTGTGGCAGGAGTTGCAGGAAATAAACCCGGATTTTGACAGACGCGGGTCAAAATACAGTTTTTTGCCCAGTTCAACCATCGCGAGGTTGATCTCTTTTACGGGCTCAATGGGTGTGATGGGTTCCTGTGCTGAAACCGGGACTGAAAAAAGGAAAACAAGGGTCAGGCTGAACAATTTGATACCGGGAATACGCATAATATATACCTCCGTTTCTATTGGTATTCGGTGCCGGAAATAAGCTTCATCAGACGATTCAAATTATACGGAGTCAATATTAATACCAGATTAAATTAATGAAAAATCAACGATCAATCGCATAAATAAAACGGTTGATCGCAGTTAGATGTATTAAACAAGATACGATAGGAAAACGATGTGCAAAAGTGGTATTATTTGCAGTTGCCTTTAACGCTTTGCGGAGTTTGTTTTGAAAAGTATTGTTACCGTCATATTTGCCATTCTGTTTTTTACCTTGCAGTCCCCCGTTGTTTTGGCTGACTGGAAGGAAGATCAGGTTAAAGCTGATCAGTACTACGAAGCCGAAGATTACAACAAAGCTTTCAAAGCGTACTTCAAACTCGCCAAGATGGGTGTTAGTCATTCCCAGGACAGGGTTTCAACAATGTATGCAAATGGCGAAGGGAAGAAAATGGATTTGACCGAAGCTTATGGCTGGTCGGTTCTGGCGGCACAAAGAGGTGCCAACGATATGGCGGCTAAGCGTGACAGCTTGCTGGAGCAAAACAGCAATAAAAAAGCGGCGGAGAAAAGGGCGTCAAAACTCATGAGCAAGTACGGCAGAGTAGCTTTGCAGAAGAGGGCGGATAGTAAGGCAAAACTGAAACACAACACCAAATCCGGTGGTTGTACCGGTTCAAAACTCGGCTGCAGATGAGGGTTGACCACTAAATTCCATTCATAAAGGCGCTGACACTTACTCCCCGGCGATTTCGATCTTTGTTACGCGTTGAAAACCGCGCGGTAGTTTTCGACCGCGTTTGGCACGTTCACCACGGAAATGCTCAAGGTCTTTCTTTCCGATTCTTAAGTAGCGCTGGCCGGCCCAGACCAGAATTTCCTCGTTCTCGGCAACGACAACCATACCAAGCATATACTCCTCACCGGCCTTCAGACGTTTGGGTGGAATATTGATCAGCTTGTTTCCCTTGCCCTTGGAAAGTGCTGGTAAATCGGACAATGGGAAGGCCAGCAGGTAACCATCTGAAGTTACGCACACAACGGTATTTGCATCGTCGGATATGATGACCACAGGCTCGACCGGTGTCGAGTCACCGGGCAGGGAAATCATTGCCTTGCCGGCTTTCATTTTACTGTGCAGGTTGGCAGTCTCGGTGACAAAGCCATAACCGAATGAACTCGCCAACACCAGTTTTTGCTGTGCATCACCGGAAATCGAAAACAGAAATTGACTGCCTTCACCGAGACTGAAACGACTCGTCAGCGGTTCGCCAAGGCCCCGTGCCGAGGGCAGCGTATGAGCCGCCAGCGAATAGGCTCTTCCGGATGAATCCAGGAACACGGCTTGCTGGTTACTGCGACCCCGGGCGGCGTGTTGAAATTCATCCCCGGCCTTGTAGTTAAGCGTTGTCGCATCGATATCATGACCCTTCGCGAGCCTGACCCAACCGGATTTGGACAATACAACCGTACAGGCTTCCGATGGAACGAGATCCTCTTCTCTCAAGGCATGTGCGGCCTCGCGTTCGTGTAACTGTGAACGCCGGTCATCACCGTATTTTTTGGCATCCGCTAACAGTTCGGTTTTGATCAGGGTCTTCATGCGTTGTTTTGAACCCAGCGTTGTTTCAAGCTGCTGACGCTCTTCATCAAGTTCAGCCTGTTCGCCGCGAATCTTAATCTCTTCCAGCCTGGCAAGATTGCGCAGCTTCAATTCAAGAATGGCCTCGGCCTGGGTGCCGGTAATTTCAAAGTGACTCATCAGCACCGGTTTTGGCTTGTCCTCGGTACGGATAATATGGATGACCTCGTCGATGTTCAAAAACGCAATCAACAGACCTTCGAGTATGTGCAGGCGGTCTACTACCTGGTCGAGGCGGAACTCCAGCCTGCGTGTGACTGTATCCAACCGGAACTTGAGCCATTGTTTCAGCAGGTTTCTCAGGTCCAGCACCTGCGGTTTACCGGCATTGCCGATGATGTTCATGTTGACGCGGTAGTTGTGTTCGAGATCAGTAGTGGCGAATAAATGGTTTAAAAGCTGTTCGATGTCCACCCGGTTGGAGCGTGGCACAATCACCAGGCGGGTTGGGTTCTCATGATCGGATTCGTCTCTCAGGTCTTCGACCATCGGCAGTTTTTTAGCCTGCATTTGCGCGGCGATTTGTTCAAGCACCTTGGCAGGGGACACCTGGTGCGGCAACGCTGTCACCACGATATCAGTGCTTTCTTTTTCCCAGATCGCACGCATCTTAATTGATCCGTGACCGGTCTCATACATCTTCAGGATATCTTCCCTGGGTGTAGTTATTTCCGCATCGGTCGGATAATCAGGTGCCAGTATGTGTTCGCATAACTCCGCTACCGTTGCCTTCGGTTCGTCCAGCAATCGAATACAGGCACTCACGACTTCTCTCAAGTTGTGCGGTGGAATATCGGTTGCCATACCAACGGCGATGCCGGTGCTGCCATTTAGGAGGATATTGGGCAAACGCGCCGGTAAGAGTGTTGGTTCTTTCAGTGTTCCATCAAAATTGGGTGCCCAGTCGACCGTTCCCAAAGCCACTTCTGCCAAAAGGGTTTTTGCATAGGGGGACATACGGGATTCGGTGTAACGCATGGCCGCGAAAGATTTTGGATCATCCGGCGAACCAAAATTTCCCTGCCCGTCAATGAGTGGGTAACGATAGGAAAACGGCTGTGCCATTAACACCATGGCCTCGTAACAGGCCGAATCACCATGCGGGTGGAATTTACCGAGTACATCACCGACCGTACGGGCAGACTTTTTATGTTTTGAGGCAGAGCTTAAACCCAATTCGCTCATCGCAAAGATGATGCGTCGTTGAACCGGTTTGAGCCCGTCGCCAATATGCGGGAGCGCTCGATCCAGCACCACGTACATGGAGTAATCCAGGTAGGCCTTTTCGGCGTAATTCCTCAATGGCATTTGTTCGTGTTCGGAAAAGCTTCGTGTTATTTCGTTCATTCTTTGATCCAGCGTGGATTCTGTTTGGAGGCCAGGTTTCTATTCACCAGCCAAATCACCTTTGTCTTCAAGCCAGGCTTTGCGGTCTGACGCGCGTTTCTTACCGAGTAACATATCCATCATTTGATCGGTTTTAACATCATTGTCTATCGTCAGCTGTACCAGTCGGCGCGTGTCCGGGTCTATGGTGCTCTCGCGTAGTTGCAGCGGATTCATTTCCCCCAGTCCTTTGAAGCGGGTTTCCAGGATCTTGCCCTTCTTTTTCTCGGCCACGATCACATCCATGACGGCCTGTCTTTCTTCTGCATCCAGCGCATAGTGAATTTCTTTACCAACATCAATACGATATAGCGGCGGCATGGCGACAAAGACGTGACCGGTCTCGACCAGTGCGTGGAAGTGTTTCAGAAATAATGCGCACAACAGCGTTGCAATATGCAGACCGTCTGAGTCTGCATCGGCGAGGATAATGACCTTGCCGTAACGCAGTTCGTTAATAATATTCGAACCGGGGTCTACACCGATGGCAACTGAAATATCGTGGACTTCCTGGTTGGCCAACACGGCATCGGATTCAACCTCCCAGGTGTTCAGGATTTTACCGCGCAATGGCAAAATGGCCTGGTACTCACGGTTGCGGGCTTGCTTGGCTGAACCACCGGCCGAATCGCCCTCAACCAGGAATAATTCTGTCAGTGACAGATCCTGGCTGGTGCAGTCGGCCAGTTTGCCGGGCAGGGCGGGGCCTGAAGTGATTTTCTTGCGGACCACCTGGCGGTTCTTTCTCATGCGTTTTTGCGCATTGCTTATCGCCAGGGTTGCAATGGCCTCGCCATCAGCAATATTGCTGTTGAGCCACAGACTGAATGCGTCCTTGACCACGCCAGAAACAAAAGTTGCCGTTGCGCGGGAGGACAGACGTTCCTTGGTTTGACCACTGAACTGTGGGTCGGTCATCTTGACTGACAGGATATAGGCGATACGATCCCAGATATCATCCGGGGCCAGTCGCACACCGCGTGGCAACAGGTTGTGCATTTCACAAAATTCACGCAGGGCCTCAACCATACCGGTACGCAGACCGTTAACGTGAGTGCCGCCCTGGACGGTTGGAATCAGGTTGACATAACTCTCCTGCAACTGGCCGCCTTCCGGTAACCAGCACAAGGCCCAGCTGACTTCTGAATCGGTGCCTTTCATATCACCGGTGAAAGGGTGTTCCGGCAGTTTTGCGAAACCCAGTGTTTCGCTTTGCAGGTAATCCTCAAGACCCTGGTTGAACTGCCATTCTTCTTTTTCGCCGGTTTTGGCGACTAACAGGGTGACATGTAAACCCGGGCAAAGAACTGCCTTGGCGCGTAACAGGTGGCGTAACGGCTTATAGGCTATTTTCGGGGTGTCAAAATACTTCGGGTTCGGCCAGAAACGGATACGTGTACCGGTGTTGCGCTGACCAACGGTGTTTACAACTTCCAGGTCGCTGACCTTGTCTCCGTCCTGCAGCGCCATGTGGTATTCATTGCCGTCGCGTTTAACCCAGATCTTGAGATCGGTAGACAGGGCATTGACCACCGATACGCCTACGCCATGCAGACCGCCTGCGAACTGGTAGTTCTCGTTGGTAAATTTACCACCCGCGTGCAGTCGTGTGAGGATCAACTCAACACCTGCAATTCCATGCTCCGGGTGTATGTCAACCGGCATACCCCGACCGTTGTCGGTTACTTCAACCGAGCCGTCTTCATGAAGTATGACTTCGATGTCCTTGCAGTAACCCGCGAGGGCTTCATCAACGCTGTTGTCGATGACTTCCTGTATCAGGTGGTTGGGCTGAGATGTGTCGGTGTACATGCCGGGGCGGCGTTGTACGGGTTCTAGACCGGTCAGGACCTCAATATCCCGGGCCTGGTACTGTTTGTTCATGTAGCTCCGTTTTCTGGTGAGTTCTTTGTACGCAAACTGTTGGCAGAACAGGAAAAATTATTCAGGCAAGTATTTAGCCTCAAGTGTTAATCATCCAGAATTTTACCCAGGAATTCAATCTGATTTATGCCCAAAATTGAAACCGATTGTCCATGTTACCGCGGCCGTGCCCAGGATTTGGATTTCGGTAAAAACACGTTTGTATTTAAAACCGAATGAGGGCACGATCGCCGGTGCTACGCCAAGGCCGTTTGCTGGAATTTTATCTTCGTATGGATCTTTGTAGCCATGCAGCAATCCACCGGTCAACTTGAAGTAAGCCCAGTCGGTTTTGAACAATGGCCATGAATAACCCGCATACAGGTATTGGCTGGGCTGGCCGAACGAATTATCAAAATAAGCAAATCCGCCTACCCATCTTTTCGTGGTTTCAAATTCAATGTCAAGCAGCTTTGAATTGCTGACATGATCCGGGTCGGAACTCCAGTGGTGTGTATAGATAGATGTCTGAAAACGCCATTCGGCGATTTCCATTGCATTGGCATTACTTGCAGTCAATAACATATACCCTGCAATAACGGCCAATCCGAGAAGTTTTACGGGTGAATTTTCGCGCCCCGAAAGGCGGGTCATGCTCTTGATATCAGGCTTCATTCAATTTTTCTTACACAAGGTGTGAACAAGCTGCACTTTTTAACATAGATTGCATTTGGCATAAAGAAGAACAATTCTTTGGTCGCCATATACACGGGTGATACGTATAATGGTGTTCCAGAACTATTACAAACTTTAAGCGGGTTCTGGCATGACATCATTTATCTTCGTAACGGGCGGCGTTGTCTCTTCATTGGGCAAGGGTTTGTCTGCGGCATCCCTCGCGGCAATACTCGAAACACGCGGTCTGAACGTCACAATGGTCAAACTTGACCCTTATATCAATGTTGATCCGGGCACCATGAGCCCGTTCCAGCATGGTGAGGTTTATGTGACCGAAGATGGCGCAGAGACCGATCTCGACCTGGGCCACTATGAACGGTTTATCAGCACGCGCATGAGCCAGCTGAATAACTTCACCACTGGTCGTATCTACAACAATGTGATTGCTCGCGAGCGCCGTGGCGATTACCTCGGCGGAACCGTCCAGGTTATTCCGCATATTACCGACGAGATCAAACGGAACGTGGTGAAGGCCGCCGAAGGTTTTGATGTTGCAATGATCGAGATTGGCGGCACGGTCGGTGATATCGAATCGCTGCCATTTCTTGAAGCCATCCGGCAACTGGGTGTTGAATATGGCAAGCAAGCCATGTTCATGCACCTGACCCTGGTGCCCTACCTGAAAGCCGCGAACGAGATCAAGACAAAACCAACCCAGCACTCCGTCAAGGAATTGCGCTCCATTGGCATTACCGCTGATGTCATCCTGGCCCGTTGTGAACGGGATATTTCCGAGCATGAAAGGGCCAAGATTGCCCTGTTTACCAATGTGCCCATAGCGGCGGTTATTACGGCTTTAGACGCACGTGAAAGTATTTACGAGATTCCGTTGTTGCTGCATGAGAAAGGTCTGGACGATATCGTCGTTGAGCGTCTGGGTCTCGAGGCTGGCAAGGCCGACCTGTCGCGCTGGGAAGAGGTGGTTGACAGGTTGAGCAATACCCGGCATGAAGTGAGCGTGGCGTTGGTAGGCAAATATGTTGATCACGCCGATGCCTATAAATCACTGACCGAGGCGATCACTCACGGTGGTTTGCGGCATCGTATCAAGGTCAAACTCCTCAGGGTTGAAGCCGAGCAGATTGAAGAAGAGGGTATTTCATGCCTCAACGGGGCCGACGCCATACTGGTACCCGGTGGTTTTGGCGAGCGTGGCTTTGAAGGCAAGGTGGCGGCTATCCGTCATGCCCGTGAAAACAATATTCCCTACCTGGGCATATGCTTTGGTATGCAGGCGGCCGTGGTTGAATTCGCGCGTAATGTTTGCGGTCTGAAGGATGCCAACAGCACTGAAATTGATCCGGAAACCAGCGCACCTGTCATCGGTCTGATTACCGAATGGCTGGATGCTTCGGGTTCCGTTGAAACACGTTCGGAAGACTCTGATCTGGGCGGAACCATGCGTCTGGGTGGTCAGCGTTGCCGCTTGCGGCCTGGTTCCCTGGTTCATAAATTATATGCTCAGGACATCATCACCGAGCGTCATCGCCACCGTTATGAGTTCAATAACCACTACCGTGACATTTTGCAGAAGAACGGTATGGTTCTGTCCGGTCATTCAATGGACGAGACACTGGTCGAGATCGTTGAAATCCCCAGTCACCCATGGTTCCTGGGTTGCCAGTTTCATCCTGAATTTACCTCTACACCGCGCGACGGTCACCCGTTGTTTACCGGCTTTATCGAAGCTGCGCTGAAATCAAAGCAAGGTATTTTGCCTGCGGAAGTTGCCAGTCTGTGAAACTGTGTGGATTTGAAGCGGGTCTTGACCGGCCTTTTTTTCTGATTGCCGGTCCCTGTGCTATTGAGTCCGAGCAGCTTGCGCTGGACACAGCCGTTGAGTTAAGAGAAATCACCACCCGTCTGGGTATCCCGTTTATTTACAAGTCGTCATTTGACAAGGCCAACCGCTCTTCCATCAGTAGTTTCCGCGGTCCCGGAATGGAAGAGGGTTTGCGAATTTTACAAAAGGTCAAAGACGAGACCGGTGTACCTGTATTGACGGATGTTCATGAGGACACCGATATTCAGGCGGTAGCAGAGGTGGTGGACGTTTTACAAACTCCGGCGTTCTTATGCCGTCAGACCAACTATATCACCCGGGTGGCAAGCGCCGGTTTGCCGGTTAACATCAAGAAGGGCCAGTTTCTATCGCCCTGGGAAATGAAAAACGTAAGCGACAAGGCAAAGAGCACCGGCAATGAGCAGATCATGGTTTGTGAACGCGGTGTTTCATTCGGTTACAACAACCTGGTTTCAGATATGCGTTCATTGGCCGTCATGCGCGATACCGGTTGCCCGGTCGTATTTGATGGTACACACTCTGTACAATTGCCCGGTGGATTGGGCGATGCATCGGGCGGACAACGCGAATTTATCCCGGTATTGGCACGCGCAGCCATTGCCGTAGGCATATCCGGTCTTTTCATGGAAACACACCCCGACCCTGCAAATGCGAAGAGTGACGGCCCCAATGCCTGGCCGTTGGGTCAAATGGAAGACCTGTTGATAACGTTAAAGAATCTTGACGAGGCCACCAAGGCCGGTCAGTTTCTGGAGCAATTTGTTTAATATTCAAACTAAATGAAAACTTGAGAGAATTATATTCATGACACGTATTAAATCAGTACATGCCCGTCAAATCCTCGACTCGAGAGGTAACCCCACACTTGAGGCGGAAGTAACGTTGGATTCGGGTGCCTTTGGCCGCGCCGCTGTTCCTTCCGGTGCTTCCACCGGTGCACGTGAAGCCATTGAGCTGCGTGACAAGGATCCGTCAAAGTACGGTGGTAAAGGTGTTTTGAAAGCCGTCGAAAATGTTAATGGCGAAATTGCAGCAACGCTGCTGGGACAGGATGCCTCTAACCAGGGTGTGGTAGATGAGTTGATTATTCAGCTTGATGGAACACATAACAAATCCCGGTTGGGTGCCAATGCCCTGTTGGGTGTTTCGCTGGCAAACGCACATGCGATGGCGAATCATCACAAACGGCCACTATGGTCCTGGTTGAGTGACGGCACGGCGACTGAGTTACCCGTACCCATGATGAACATCATCAATGGAGGCGCACATGCTGATAACAGTGTTGATGTCCAGGAATTCATGATATTGCCTGTCGGTGTCAGCTCTTTTTCCGAAGCCCTGCGTTGTGGTACCGAGGTATTTCATGCGCTAAAAAGTGTAATCAGTGGGCGGGGGCTTTCCACAGCGGTGGGTGATGAAGGTGGGTTTGCACCGGATCTTCCGTCCAATGAATCGGCTATTGAGGCCGTCCTCGAAGCGATTGATATCGCAGGTTATGCCGTGGGCAAAGACGTCTACCTGGGTGTCGATGTGGCTGCTTCAGAGTTCTACCGTGATGGCCGCTATCATTTCGAATCGGAAAACCGTTCGTTCTCATCCCTCGAGTTTGCCGAATACCTTGATGGTTGGTTGAAGCAGTATCCGATCATCAGTATTGAAGATGGGCTGGCGGAAAATGACTGGGATGGTTGGGCAATTCATTCAAAGTTATCAGCAGATAAATGTCAGTTGGTGGGTGACGATCTATTTGTTACCAATACCGAGATTTTTGCAAAGGGTATTGAGCAGAATATTGCCAATTCAATCCTGATCAAGCTCAACCAGATCGGCACGCTCACCGAAACGATGAATGCCATCGACATGGCTGCCGCTGCGGGATATTCCGCTGTTGTTTCACATCGCTCAGGCGAAACAGAGGACACGACCATCGCAGACCTCGCGGTTGCCAGTTCTGCTACCCAGATAAAAACCGGTTCCCTGTGCCGTTCAGACCGCGTAGCTAAGTACAACCAGTTGCTGCGTATCGAAGAGGCCCTCGGCAGCAATGCGCTTTACGCTGGATATGGTGCATTTGAACATTTGAGTTCATGATTAGAGTATGCGTGTAGTCACCCTGATATTGTTCGTCGTTCTGGTATTGCTGCAATTTAAATTGTGGTTAGGAGAAGGCGGTTTCAGAGAAGTTGCACGGCTTGAGGACCGGGTTGGAGAACAGCGCCAGCAGAATGTAATTCTGCTGCAACGCAATGCGGAACTTCAGGCCGAAGTTGAAGATTTACGTGAACGTCTGGACGCGGTGGAAGAGCGGGCGCGTAACGAGTTGGGGTTGATTAAACCTGACGAACAGTTTTACCAGGTAGTACCACCACCACCTGGCAATCAGCAGACCGTGAAAAATGAAGGAGAAGGCAGATGAGTACACCACAAGTTCATGTTTTGATTCCTGCTGCCGGCCGTGGCCAACGTTATGGTGGTGCCATGTTGAAACAGTACCTGCCGGTGTGCGGAAAACCCGTGCTGGCACATTCCATCAAAGTGTTTCAATTTCATCCGGTGGTCAGCAGTATCACGGTGATTCTCGCCGAAGATGACCAGTGGTTTGAATCCGCCGTGGGTCTATTGGCTGCAAACGTAAATACCGTTACCGGTGGGGACACGCGTGCGCAATCGGTTCGTAACGGCCTGAAGTTCATCGCCGATAACTACTCTGATTCAGATTGGGTGCTCGTGCATGATGCAGCACGCCCGTGTTTGTCGGCTTCACGTCTTGAGAAATTTCTGGAACAGGGACTGGAGTCAGCTCACGGAGCCATATTGGCCGTGCCCATAGGTGATACATTGAAGCGCGCGGGCGATTCACAGGAGATTGTTGCCACTGTGGACAGGGCTGGATTATGGGCTGCTCAAACACCCCAGCTTTTCCGGGTCGGGGTTCTGGCTGATGCTTTAGATGTGGCGTATAAAGCAGATCGCAAATTGACAGATGAGGCTTCAGCGATGGAGTTTGTCGGCATCAAGCCCTTACTTGTCATGGGTTCTTCCGCGAATATCAAGATCACCCATTCCAGTGACCTGGCCACTGCCGAAGCCCTGTTAACACGCAAAGAGCAATCCTTCTGAGCTGATATGAAGATCCGGATCGGGCAGGGTGTTGATGTTCATGCTTTCAGTGTGGGCGACCACGTAATACTGGGAGGTGTACGGATACCTTTTGAGCGGGCGCTCGCGGCGCATTCCGATGGCGATGTTGCCCTGCACGCCCTGTGTGATGCGATGTTGGGTGCAGCGGCACTGGGCGATATCGGCCGGCATTTCCCGCCATCAGACGATCGCTGGCAAGGCGCAGATAGCCGCGATTTACTCCGCAGTGTAGATTTGTTGTTAAAGCATGACGGTTGGTCAGTGACCAACGCTGATATCACGCTGGTCTGTGAGAAGCCTAAAATCACTCCCTTTGCGGACCAGATGAAGGCCAATATTGCCGCTGACATTGGTCTTGATGTGACAGATGTTTCCATCAAGGCCACCACCACGGAAGGCTTGGGGTTTTGTGGCCGGGGTGAAGGTATTACCGCGCTTGCGACAGTACTTATAAAGGCCTGGTAAGTGTTCGAAATACCGGATTGGCCATATTTTCTTGGAGTTCCACAGGCTGAAGGTAACATCCGCACTTCTGCGGAAGATTTTGTTGTTGATGAAATCCCGAGAGTTCAGCCTGAAGGTGAAGGCAGTCATCTGTGGCTGTGGGTGGAAAAACGCTCCGCCAATACCGACTGGGTGGCAAAAGAAATAGCCAGGATAGCCGCTTGCGCAGCACGTGATGTGGGTTACGCCGGTCTGAAAGATCGTCACGCGATTACCCGGCAGTGGTTCTCTGTACCGGTCGTTCAAAGCACACAGGAAACACTTGAGAACGCAGAGATCGAAGGTGTCAAAATTCTTGATAGCCGCCTCCACACCCGTAAATTGAAGCGCGGCACCCTCGACGGTAACCGGTTCCAACTGAAAATCCGTCAGCTCAATGGGGACAAGGGGCAAACAGTCCGGCGGCTGGAACAGATCCGTGCAGGCGGTGTGCCAAACTATTTTGGGCCTCAGCGTTTCGGCCACGGGGGGCAAAATGTTGAGCGGGGGTTCCAGTTACTTCAAAAAAGAGCCCGGTTGGCACGTAACAAAAGAAGTATTTACCTGTCTGCCATTCGCAGTTTTTTGTTTAATCAGGTACTGGCTGAAAGGGTGCGCAGGGGTGACTGGAACGAGATTATTGATGGTGACCTGGCAATGCTGGATGGTACCCAATCTATTTTTCCGTGTGAAGATCCCGATACCGATATTGAAGATCGCGTAGCGTGCCTCGATATTCATCCCACGGGGCCGATGCCGGGTGAAAATGGTACACAGCCGACCGGGCCGGCAGCGGAAATGGAACAGGTGGTGCTCCAGAACTGGCCGCAACTCATTGACGTATTAAAGGCGCAGCGTGTGCAGGCCAGTCGCAGGGCTTTACGCCTTTTCCCGAAGGGGCTGGAGTGGAGTTTTGATGGAGGCGACCTGGTAATGGTTTTTTCATTACCGCCCGGAACTTACGCCACTACAGTTTTAAGGGAAATTCTTGTCGTTAGCGATGCGGCACGAAGCCAGGGTATTAATAATGTTGGATAACAAAACATGAGTCTTTACAAGCTGAAAGGTACGTCCGGAAGTGTGATCAACCAGTCTTTCCCTTTCGGGGAGTCAATTGTGCTGGGGTCATCTGCAGATTGTGACGTTCAGCTTGACGAGCCGGGTGTCTCCTCCCGGCATGCTGAAATCCGCTTGCTGGATGGTAAGTCACTGCAGCTGAAAGACCTTGGTTCCAAATCCGGCACACTACTCAACGGTGAACCTGTAACAGAAATCCTGCTGGGTTCTGGTGATGAGATACGTATTGGAACCTGCCGTTGGATGTTGCAGGCACCCGGTCTTAGGCCCGAACGTATTTTGACTGCCGAGCTTGTCGGAAAACCGACACGCCGCTGGCCACGCATATTGTTATGGACAGGTTTGGCAGGCACTGCAGCTGCCGTGGCCGTGCTGAAGTGGCATCCGGAGTGGTTCGAACTGCTCAGATCTCTATTTCAAACTTAATGAGTGTTGCAGGTAATTGCGACAGAGAAAGCCAGCCTGACCAATTTTGATGATATGCCTCTAGACCTTCCGCTGAGTCCGTGCAACCATGCGACATTAAACCGGATTCATCCAGGTACCTGTTATCATGCCTGACTTTCTCATCAATTCTATTATTCTTTTCCTGGTCGGTCTTGTTGCCGGAACTTTGAACGTTATAGCCGGTGGCGGTTCGTTGCTGAGCCTGCCGGTGATGATCTTTCTTGGCCTGCCACCCACGGTTGCCAATGGCACCAACCGGGTCGCTATTCTCATCCAGAATATAGGTGCCTCCTGGAGTTTCCACCGCCGGGGCCTGGTCTCCAGGGAGTGGCTTCTCCTTGCGGTTCCACCGGCCGTGCTCGGAGCGGTATTGGGTACTGTTGCGGCAGTCCATATTGGTGAGCTTGAGTTTCAGAGGGTGCTCGCGGTGATACTGGTGGCGGCCGCGTTATGGTCTATATGGAATCCAATTCAGTTGCAGGCAGAAGGAAACGCCGAACTGCCTGAAGGCTTGAGGCGATGGGCCTTCATTGCAGCGTTCTTCCTGATAGGTGTTTACGGTGGCTTCATTCAAGCCGGGATCGGCTTCATTCTGCTGGCGGTCACGTCGGCGGCAGGTTTCAACCTGATTCGGGGTAATGCCCTGAAAGTCACCGTTGTACTGGCTTTTACACCGCTGGCACTGGTACTTTTCGCGTGGAACGGGAAGGTCGACTGGGCGATGGGTTTTGCCTTGGCTGCGGGGAACTTCCTGGGTGGCCTGGCAGGGGTTCACCTGCAGATCCTGAAGGGTCACAAATGGGTGCGGGGTGTGGTCACGATGGTGATTGTTATATTTGCCCTCCGCTTACTCTTCAGCAGCTAGGGAACCTCTGCTTTTTTGGCCAGCCAGTCCTGTTTGAGTAAACCGAGCATGACGCTGTCCTGCCATTCGTCGTAAACGAACCAGCGTTCGCGGAAGATGCCCTCGCGTCTGAACCCAAGCTTCTCAAGTATCCTGATACTACTGGTGTTTTCCGTGTCTACATCGGCTTCAATACGGTGTAAGTCCAGTGTGTTGAACGCAAAGTCAATGACAGCTTCGAGTGCCTGGTACATCAGGCCCTGTCGCCAATACTGGCGATTAAGGATATAGCCGATCTCTGCTCTTTGATTGCTCTTATCGAACTGAAAAAGGATACATTTTCCAATCATTTTGTCCTGGCCATTGAAGGTGATCGCCCAGCACATGCTCTTGTCTTGTGCATCTGACTCCAGGTCTTTGTTCAACACCTCGACAGCAGCATCGAGGTCTTTGATCGGTTTGTCACTCCAGTATTTCACGCTTTCCGTGTCAGAGAGCATGGCAAACATGCCTTCCGCGTCTGTCGGATTTGACGGCCGCAAACGCAGGTCGTGGGTTTCAAGCAATCGTGGGATTTTGTTGAGATCCATATTAATCTTTTCGTAGTATCCAGCAGGGCTGCGACTGTTGGTTGACCAGGTTTCGTTGTAGTAACCAGGCAAGAGCATCCTCGGCGTCACGTTCAAACCACGCCTGGGCCGAACCAAGCCGAAAAGTATATCCCCAGCGATCCATATCTCTGAACATCCGCTGGCGACCAAATTGTTCAAGCTGATCGGCAAGAAGTATCTGCAAATAGCATACAGCGTTTTCCTCGTCGTAATCGCCACCTGCATTGGTGTCCAGCCCCTCGCGCCGGGTTTGATCCATGCAAACATAATGACAGGTTTCATGAAGAACAGAGTGCAAGGGTGTATCGGTCCTCACCAATAATTCATTACCGATAAGACCGGCTTCTTCATCTCCCCAGTAACTACCGGGTATGTCATTGCCTGCTGTGATTATGGTCAGCACCAGGCCATAGTTTGAAAGTATGGCGGCCACCGATGCTATATCGACGTTGGCCAGGCGCAGAACATCCTCATCGTTAACGACCTGATGTGTGGCTTGTAAAATGGCTTCATTCATTATTTTTTATATAGTCAATATGACTATCGGAATATGGGAATACACTCTGTCTGCGCTATTATGCGTGTGTGGATGATTGCCGCAAGTCATTTGAGGTTCAGCATGGATATATTGCAGGGTAATTACCGGCCTATCGAATTACTTCGATATGCGGGACTGTTCCTGTGGTTTTGCGCCGGCATCCCCGTGGTATTGATGCGTCTAATCTATCCCGAGCCGCTGGCCCTTGAGTTATACATTGCCTGGATCATGTTACACGCATTGTTCGGGTTGATGTATTGGAACCTGATGCAGTACCTGCCACAACGTTCTACCATCACCAATCGCCTGATGTACCTGTCTTTGCTTACCGGGAGCGCTTTGGGTATCAGCGCAGTTTCACAATCCATGATGGGTGGAATCCTTCTGTTGATCGTTTCGGTGCTCTTGCCATGGTTGCTATCCGTGGTCCCGGCCGTAAGTTGGCTGATTATTCAAAATGTATTGCTGGCTTTCACCATCAACCGGTTGCCGCAGGTGAGCCTGAGTGATGCATCACTGGCAGCCGGTTTGTTTCTCGGTATGTCCATGTTTGCATTTGTAAGTTCGGTGGTGGTTTTGCGTCAAAATGCAGCACGTGACGAACTGCGCAGGGTTAATTCAGAGTTGCAGGCAACACAATCACTATTGGCGGAAAATACCCGCATTGCTGAAAGGGTGCGTATCGCCCGTGAACTACATGATCTCGTAGGACACCATCTCACCGCACTCACACTGAACCTCGAAGTCGTAACCCACCTGGTGGATGGCAAAGTGCTCGAACACGTTCAGCAGGCCCATTCGCTGGCCAGGTTATTGCTTGCAGATGTTCGCGAGGTGGTCAGCGATATGCGCCAGGACGACATGGTCAACCTCGCTGATGCCCTGCACACCCTGACTGAGGGTGTTCCCAAACCAATGATTCATCTTGACCTGCCATCAGAAGAGGTTTTGACCGAACCGGAAAGGGCGCTGGTTCTGTTACGATGCGTACAGGAAGTGATCACCAATAGCGTGCGTCACGCCCAGGCGGGAAACTTGTGGATCCGCTTGTCAATGACCAGTGATGGGCTCGCCATGAGCGCACGTGATGATGGTATCGGTGCCGATAAAGTGGCCGTTGGCAATGGTCTTTTGGGAATGGCCGAGCGTCTGAAACAATTGGGTGGTAAGCTTGAAATCGAATCAGAACCGGGCACAGGCTTCGCGTTGCATGCTTGGTTGCCAACCGAGTTTTGATCGCGATCAGGATGACCTTGATGGAGTATTGGAAATGATAAAAGTGATGTTGGTAGACGACCAGAACCTGGTACGTAAAGGGGTGCGCAGCCTGCTGGAGCTTTCCGAGGAAATCGAAGTGATCGCGGAAGCACCTGATGGAATCGAGGCCATTCGTACGATTCCGGAGATTGGACCGGATGTGGTTTTGCTGGATATGCGTATGCCCGGGAAATCGGGGCTCGATGTACTGCAGCAGTTATCAAGCGATGGCACCCTGCCGCCAACCATCATCCTGACAACATTCGATGATGATGAGATGGTGTTGGCGGGTATCAAAGCCGGTGCCAAGGGCTATTTGCTCAAGGATGTGAGCCTGGAAGAACTTGTAGGTGCAATCAGAACGGTTTCCCAGGGTGGATCAATGGTCAAGCCGGCGGTAACCCAGCGTCTGCTCAAGGGCTTGGAAAACATGCAAACAGATTTTTCCAGCCTTGATAGGCCTGATCCGCTAACCGAACGGGAAACCGAGATACTACGCCTGATGGCGGGTGGTTACAGCAACAAGGAAATCGCTAATTCACTGGGTGTTGCCGAAGGCACGGTTAAGAATCACGTTTCCAATATCCTTTCCAAAATGGGTGTGCGCGACCGAACCCGTGCGGTGCTTAAAGCCTTCGAATTGTCGTTGCTATAGAGCCTGAAAGCTGAAATTAAGACGCTTTGTCGAGATGATCGAACTGGCGTTTTAAATCATCTTTCGGATTGGTTACAATACGTTCCAGTGTCTCTACGCGTTCACGTAAGTCTTTTTCCAGTGCGTCCAGTTTGGCGTGAATTGCTTTGAGTTCTTTAGAGATTTCTGCGCTGTGCCGCTTTTTTCCCTTATCATTGAATATCCCTGCCAATATGCCTGCTACCGAAATTAAAGCGATTGCTGTCCACATACCCATCGTATCTCCTCCATTGACCTGACTCTAATATATACAGAGTTGAACGTCGGGAACAGTGGGAAAAGTCACAGAGACGGCTCTCCGGGCCGGTCAGTACGGCGTATGCCCTCTGGTAACGGATCATGATCGGTAACTTCGATATGGTCTTCAAAGTGGACCCGGTCCATCAGGTAGCACAGGCAATCCTGCTGTATCACTCTGCGATCCGGCGTCAGCATTGAAGGCATAATCTCGCGCACGGTTTCAATCTGACCCCGATCAAATCTGAAATACTGATCTGTTACATCGACACCATCAACGTTCGTGGCCACCAATGGCTGTGCCGGACCCCCATTTATGTCACCCAGGGAAATTCCACCGGGTAATTCCTGAAAGTTGAGGACATCCAGGTTTTCCCTGAATGCAATATCGGTAGGGACGTGACCAAAACCAAAAAGTGCATCTTCGTTAACCCGGACCGTCGCGACCATGTGGAAAAGATGTACGTCTTCAGCTCCGATCGGTGTGGTGGGAATGTCGCCCATGTGCAAACAGGTCTCCAGGAAACCCATGCTGTGATCGGTGCCATGAACTTCGCCGGCCTGACCACACTCCAGTGTGGAAGCCGGACAGAACTTCGAAAGAGACAGCGATTGTGTTCCCAAGGGCATGGTGAAATAAACCACTTTGGAAGAAAAACGGGAGGCCAATCGAAGAAATTCAGGACGTATGCGGTTTATCGCTGCATAATGCGGGTTCAGACCGGTGTTGTTATGAAAATCGAGAGCGGCGATCGGCGAAAGTGAACGCACTCTATCGGTGACTTGCTGGAACATTTTTCCGATATCACTGTCTTCAAGGTTACCGCCCGGCCAGCACCGGTTGTAGTCCAACTGGTCGTCAAGGCGGCGCAGACGGTGTTGCGCAGCTTCGGTATTACCTATAAGAATGGACAATGAGCGGGGTAATTGGTCAAATTCATAATGGCTTTTCAATAAACGCCTGACAGCGTCCCAGCCGGTGGTTTCGTTGCCGTGTTGTATAACGGTAACAAACAACGGTTGTGGATTTTGACCTTGCAGGTGAATGAGTGTTGGGCCACCCAGAGCTTTATGTAGTTCAGTTGCCGATAGCTCCAGGAGGCCATCAGGCATGTGATCAAGTTCAGTGAGTTTCACTTTAAGGAACGCCGCTTTCAAAGCAAGTAACAATACAGACAATTTGCCGGTCAGGATATAGCAGGCTTGAAAATATATACAAAGACCCAAAAATTCAGTTCCGGACAGTGAGCAGGGATACACCTCTGCTGAGATTAACCAGAAATACAATTGGATGAATCCATGATTGAAGCAAAATCCCTGTGTAAATCGTATGGCGTTTTCAAAGCGGTAGATGATTTGAGTTTTACAGTTGAAGACGGTCAGGTATTGGGTTTTCTTGGTCCCAATGGCGCCGGCAAATCCACCACTATGAAAATGTTGACGGGTTTTCTCGCCCCCACATCAGGTACCGCATTGATCAATGGCGTTGATGTAGTGGGAAACTCGGTGGCTGCACGGAAGAACATTGGGTACCTGCCGGAGGGTGCACCGAGTTATGGTGAAATGACGGTGCAGCAGTTTCTGACTTTTGTTGCCCGTGCAAGGTTAATAGCAGCAAAGGAGGTATCAGCCAGTGTTCAAGCAGCTATCAGTAAACTTAACCTGTCCGGGGTAAAACACCAGGGCATAGAAACCCTGTCAAAAGGTTTCAAACGGCGTGTCGGCCTGGCGCAAGCCATTATTCACGACCCGCAAATTTTGATACTCGATGAACCGACGGACGGCCTGGATCCCAATCAGAAGCGCGAGGTTCGCAGCCTGATTAGGGCGATGGCGAAAGATAAGATCATAATTATTTCGACCCATATCCTGGAAGAGGTTGCCGCAGTTTGTAACCGTGTGATGATTATCGCTAACGGTAAATTGCTGGCGGATGATAGCCCCCAGGGCCTGATAGCACGTTCGCGTTACCACAATGCAGTTTCACTGGTTGTAGACACACCTGAAAAGGTCGCCAGTACGTTGGGTGAACTGCCCGAGGTTGGCAAGGTGGAGATAAGGGAAGGTGAATTGACCCTGTTTCCGAACGACGAGACGGATTTGCTCGCGGCGGTGACTACAGCTATCAGCGAAAATCAATGGCAGGTCTCAGCCCTGCGGCTTGAAGCGGGCAGGCTCGATGAGGTCTTTCACAGTATAACCCGCGCGGAGGCATCAGCATGAACAGTACGATCAACGTGATGCGGCGTGAGTTGACCGGTTATTTCGCGACCCCCGTGGCGTATGTCTTTCTGATTATTTTCCTCGTAATGACCGGGGTTTTTGCCTTCTACCTGGGTAATTTCTTTGAGCGCGGATTTGCAGATCTTGACTCATTCTTTCGTTTCCACCCTTGGCTTTACCTGTTCCTGGTGCCGGCGATATCGATGCGCCTTTGGGCAGAGGAAAGACGATCCGGAACTATCGAGTTATTGCTCACGCTGCCGCTTACGACCCTCCAGGCGGTGTTGGGTAAATTTCTTGCAGCCTGGTTATTTATCGGTCTGGCACTGACATTGACGTTTCCGATGTGGTTGACGGTGAATTACCTCGGAGAACCAGATAACGGTGTGATTCTGGCGGCTTACCTGGGCAGTTGGCTGATGGCCGGCGGGTTTTTAGCGATTGGTTCGTGCATGTCGGCACTGACCCGCAACCAGGTGGTCGCATTCATTCTCAGTATCGTGGTGTGCTTCATGTTCCTGTTGAGCGGGTTGCCGATGGTGATGAACCTGTTCAATGGCTGGGCACCTCAAATCGTACTTGACGGTATCGCCAGTCTCAGTTTTCTACAGCACTTTGGAGACATCGCCAAAGGCGTGATTGATCTGCGTGACCTGGTTTATTTCGCACTGGTCATCGGGTTCTGGTTGCTTGCCAATATTTTGATACTTGATATAAAAAAGGCCGATTGATGAAACAGAAGATTCGTTCAGCTTACTCAGCAGGCACTTTGTTACTGCTGGCCATCCTTTTTGTGACTCTGACCATTTTATCGTCCGTTTTTCTGACGGGCGTGCGTTTTGACCTGACTGAAAACGGTCTGTACACCCTCAATGAGGGTACTCGCAATATTCTCAAAAACATGGATGAACCGGTCAATCTTTACCTCTATTTCTCCGAAGAAGTCAGCCGTGATTTACCGCAGTTTCGCAGTTATGCGCGGTGGGCCGGTGAAATGCTGGAGGAATTCGAAGAACAAAGTGGCGGCAAACTGAAATTGCAACGGGTAGACCCTGTTCCGTTTTCACCCGAGGAAGACCAGGCGGCTCAATACGGCTTGCAGGGTGTACCGGTGGGGACCGCCGGCGATACACTCTATTTTGGGCTGGTAGGTACAAATTCGATCGATGGACTGGAGTTGATGCCATTTTTGCAACCGGACAAGGAAAAATTCCTTGAATACGATCTGGCAAAAATTGTTTTTTCACTGTCGCATCCACAGCATAAAAAGGTGGGTTTGATATCAGACCTGGATATGAAACCCGGGTTCGATCCGGCGACACAAAGCGCACGTGAGGCCTGGGTCATCCATCAACAGTTCAGCCAGTTATTTGAGCTACAGGATCTATCCTCCAATACCGAAGTTTTGCCGGATGACCTGGAAATGCTGGTGCTGGTACATCCAAAAAATCTCAGCGATAGCATGCTTTATCAAATCGACCAGTTTGTGCTGGGCGGCGGTCGTGTACTGGCATTCATGGACCCGGTAGCCGAATCTGACCTGGGTGGAGATCCCAATGACCCCATGGCCCGGATGAATGCCGGTGGCAGTTCAACCCTGGGACCGCTACTGCAGGCCTGGGGTGTCAGTTTTGACACCAACCGGGTCATCGGCGACTTTGCCTATGCCTTACAGGTTAGTATCGGCCAGGGGCAACCACCGGTGAGGCACCTGGGTATTTTGTCGGTCAACCCGGACGGGATAAACAATTCCGATGTTGCCACTGCGGACTTAACTGCGGTCAATTTTTCATCAAGCGGTTGGCTGGCACCGCTTGAGACTGCTACTTCCCGGTTTGAAAGTCTTTTACAAAGCAGTCAGAACGCGGCGCCGATCGACGCGGCACGTCTTCGTTTTCTCTCCAATCCGCAGGATCTTTCCAGGGATTTCCAACCCACGGGTGATCAATACACGTTTGTAGCCCGTATTACAGGAACCGCCGGAACTGCATTCGAACAACCGCCCGAAGGTATGCCATTGATCGGGCATTTGACCGAATCAACTGAAGCGGGGATCAACGTGGTTCTGTTTGCGGATACCGATGTGTTGACCGATCGTTTGTGGGTACAAAAACAAAATTTCCTTGGCCGTTCGATCGCTAATTCATTTGCTGATAACGGCACGTTGGTGGTGAATATTGCCGACCAGTTACTGGGCAGTTCTGATTTGATCGGGATTCGCACCCGTGCCAGCACCACCCGGCCCTTTGACCGCGTGGAGACTCTGAAGCTATCAGCCGAGGCCCGTTTCCGTGACACCGAAGAGCGACTGCAGGGTGAACTTGAAGAGACCGAGCGTACCCTGACTGAAATGCAGTCACTTAGGCAGGATGGCGAGTTGACCGTGTTGACATCCGAGCAGGAGGATGAGGTACAACGTTTCGTTGACCGCAAACTACAAATCCGCAGCGAATTACGCCAGGTGCAACATGACCTGTCGAGGGACATCGAGATACTGGGCATGCGGCTCAAATTTATCAATATTGTGTTGGTGCCGGTGCTGATCGTAATTGTGGCACTGGTTTTCGGGCAAATCCGACGCCGGCGCAGGGAGAAAGAACAGGCATGAAACGAAGCTTCCTTTACCTGGCTGTGCTGACATTGGCCGCACTTGCCGTGGTCGTTTTTCTGGTGCCCAAAACCGGGTCATCAGGAAAATCAGCCGTGGATTCTTTTTTGATTCCGGGAGTTGCGGATCAGATAAATGATGTCAGCCGCGTTGAGATTGTAACCGCGGGCAATAATACGGTCGCAACCCTGGTGAGAACCGAGGGCCAATGGCGGGTTGAGCAGATGGGCGGCTATCGTGCAGACTGGTCAAAACTGCAGTCATTGCTGGCTGCGCTGGCACAGGCCAGGGTGATCGAGCCTAAGACCGATAAACCGGAATACTACAATCGTCTCGGGGTTGAGGATGTCACTGCTGAAAATGCCGCTAGCGTATTGGTCAGGGTCAGCATCGGTGATCAAACCACGGGTATTCTGATAGGTAACCAGGCAAAAGGGCGGCAAGGCCAGTATGTGCGATTACAGGATACGCCAGGCAGTTCCCTGGTGAATCGCGAGTTTGATGTACCGCGACAGATGATTGATTGGGCAGACTCCAGCATTATTGATATCAACTCATCAGAGGTCGCCGAAGTTGAGGTTATTCACCCTTCATCAAAAAGGGTGCTGGTGATGAGAATTTCGGCAGATCAGACAGATTTTGATCTTGCGGGCTTCTTACCGCCGGGACGGGAAATCAAAAGCAGCTGGGCGGTGAATTCACTTGGCTCCGTATTTACCATGTTGAATATGGAAACGGTTCGACCAGCGAGTAGTATTGACTGGACGGACGCCGTAAAAATGCGCCTGCTGAGTTTTTCAGGTTTGGAAATCCTGACCGACCTGGTGACCGAAGGAGACGAATACCTGATACGTCTTCATGCCAGCCACCCTGACGCATCCATCGTTCAGGATGATAACGAGGGCTCCGCTAGCCAAACAGAAATCGAGAAGCAGGCCCAGGACGATGTAGCCAGCCAGGTTGATGCTATCAATCAAAAGGTTGATGGCTGGGCTTACGGTATCTCACAACAGAAGTTTGAAGCCATGGTCAAAAAGCCGGAAGACCTGTTAAAGCCACTGGAATCTGATTGAACACTTCCGCCCGCCTCATCGCGCTGGCCGCGACCCTGTTAGCTTTATCAGGGGTCATCCTGGCGGCGATGGGCAGTCATCTCTTCGATATGAATGGTATGCAGGGTATTTGGCAGATAGCCTCAAATATTCACCTGTTCAGCGCTGCTGGGTTACTGGGTCTTGCAGCTTTGCTGGCGAAGCTGGAATCACGCTGGTTGATGTGGGGAGCGTGGTTGATTGTCTTGGGCAGCGTCATTTTTTGCGGCAGTATTTACCTGCATGTGATCACCGGGCAAACCTTACCGGCTGTAACGCCATCAGGCGGTATGCTGATGATGGCGGGTTGGCTGGTGTCAGCCCTGGCGTTTGTGCGCAAATAAGTGAGTCGCTTGCGATACAACCGTCGACAGGCCATTGACAGTCTGAAATCGAGTTGTCCGCATATGGCCGGTCTGATCCGTGAAAAAGGCCCGTTCAGCATGCGGGTAAAACGGGAGACTGACCTGTTTACATCGCTTGCCGGTTCCATCACCTACCAGCAACTGTCCGGTAAGGCGGCGGGAACCATTTATGGCCGGTTTGAGGCCCTGTTTGAAAACAATCAGCCGGTGGCCACCGAGGCTTTGAACTTCTCCATACAGGCCCTGCGCTCGGTCGGCCTTTCAAACAACAAGGCGCTGGCCATACTGGACCTTGCCGAACATACCTGTTCGGGAAGTCTGCCGGATGCCAGGAAAATGGCCGGGCTGGATGATGAAGCCATAATAAAAAGTCTCTGCCGGGTGCGTGGTATCGGACCCTGGACAGCACAAATGTACCTGATTTTTTCGCTCGGCCGGCCTGATGTCATGCCAACGACCGATCTTGGTATCCAGAAAGGTGTGCAACTAACCTACAATCTGCCCGCATTACCCAAGCCGGAGCAGGTTCTGCATGAAACCCTGCATCTTGCCCCTTACCGATCTGTCGCCAGTTGGTACTTTTGGCGTGTCGTTGATGATTAAAGCAAGCAAACGTTGGGTGCGTAACTCGTTACGCACCGGACCATCGTCGGATGTTAAAACCATTGGTGGGTAACAAGTTACCCGCCCCGGCGCCCTCACTGCTTAGTTGAGGACATGGGTCTCGGAGTAGCCGGGACAGCAGTGCAGCTTTGCAAAGCCGTCTCTTGAATAGTCAGGCAAAATACCTCATGTTGTTTAGCTGATTCCGCTCACGGGTGTTCGAAATGAACTTGCTTGACCACTTTATTCTCCAGCATTGCCAGATATCACTTTTAAAGGGTGAGCTTTTGCGTGTTTCGCGTGAAGGTGCGATGCAGGATGCCAAGGTTGAAATGAACCTCAAACCCCGCTTGGTAGAGATGGATTCGGGTGACAAATTGCCATCCTACCAGGTGAGTGCAAGGTTGACATGTCTCGGTGGTGCAAAAGAAGAATCGGGGCCGGCATTTAGGGCAGAGGTTGGTCTCGAAACGGTTTACCAGCAAACATCCGGTGATCCGATTGATATTTCCGAGTTCACCAGTCACCACGCCAGCCTGGCGCGGCAGATTTACCCGTTGCTGGCGCAGGAATTACGTGGATTATTGACACGTATGGGGCTTTCGAATATTCAATTGCCATTTGACCTGAACCCCGGTTCAAAGAAAATCACCGTTTCCCCGGATAGGGCCCCGGAGCGGGTGCATTAACTCTCAGACGGCTTGTGCTGCGGTTCTCCGTTTTAACAGGCAGAACACGGAAATGATGAGTCGTACTTTATTCAAGGAGATTAGGTTGGCTAAATATTTGTCTTTTCGCAACATCCTCAACCTCGACACATAACGCTCAGCATAACCGTCCGCGTTTTTTGCCGTCCGCGTTTATGCGCTCGTTAGCTGCTGTCATTGTATTGAAATACCGATTAATTGTTGCAAATTTTTACATTGAAACCAATCAGCCCAATCATCTCCGCCAACACCCCATATTAAGCTGAATGCATGCTTAAGAACCTGGTTTTCATCCTCTGTTAGGATACTTTGTAGTCCATTTATTTCTCTATCCATGGAGTACATAAAAGAATCTATGCAGTCTAAATCTTTATTGTTTTTATATTCTCTTACCATTGCGTACAAGTAAAATAAAAGATCCTCAGGCTCCATGAACGGATAGACCCAACCGTAATAATCAAATTCCTCACGTTTTACATCATCGGGCTTGTTATGGTTGACCTGAATTTTTGCATATGTGTCATCACCATAATCATCTAAAATTTGCGCCTTCCTAAGATCAATTTTTGGGGGTGCAAATCTGTTCGATAAGTTATATATATCTTCGTGTTCCATTTATATAGCTAACGTCTTAGTGAAGCGGCCCAAAAGGGCGCAGCCTTTTTGGGTCCGGTGGAGGCAGTGGCTTTGAATTCTTCGCTGTATTTATAGGTCGTTCTGGGGCCTGGTTTCGGCATTTTGGATCTCCTGATTAGTTAGGTCAGGGTGTCCACTA
>RCNE010000295.1_pt1 | contig 27056 bp, 27 predicted proteins | sample 2041361 | NCBI WGS metagenome assembly RCNE01 (sample SAMN09708229, study PRJNA481090) | Marine sediment metagenome, whole genome shotgun sequencing project. | reverse complement strand
GCACTCTCTCAGGCAAATGAAGGTCGTAGTTTCGTCCTCGGTGAAATGAACAAGGTCATCAGCGAGCCACGTGGTGAAATGTCCGAGTTCGCACCGCGCCTGGTAACGATCAAGATTCATCCGGACAAGATTCGTGATGTGATTGGTAAGGGTGGTGTGACCATCCGCGGCATCACCGAAGAAACCGGTGCAACGATCGATATCGCAGACGATGGCACTATCACTGTCGGTTCCGTTAACAAGGAAGCCGGTGATGAAGCTCTCAAACGTATCGAGCAGATCACAGCGGACATCGAGCCGGGTCAGATCTTTGAAGGCAAGGTCATCAAGATCATGAATTTCGGTGCCTTTGTTTCACTGGCACCGGGTCGCGATGGTCTGGTACATATCTCGCAGCTCTCTGATGAGCGTGTTGAAAATGTAACCGATGTGGTTAAAGAAGGTGAAGTGGTCAAGGTCAAGGTTCTTGAAGTAGACAAGCAGGGTCGTGTACGCCTGTCTATGAAAGAGGTTGGCAAAGACGACTGATCTTTTTTACTGTTACAAGTTAGGAAAAGCCCGGTTTATCCGGGCTTTTTTTTGGATGGCCATTCGTAATCCATGGAATGCCAACCGATTTTAAAAGACTTTAGAAACCGCAATTCTTCAGCCTCGCATAATTCGTCGGGAGCCGGGCACTCCCCGCCGAATCCTGTGAACCCCGTGCCAATCGATCGTGGCGAGGTAGGTTACACCTTCTGAGACTCGCCGCGAGTACGTCCATGTAGGCTCGATACTCGACTTCCTGTCTCGTACGGTCTCAGAAGGTATAACCTGCCTCCCCACTTGGGTTTGTGGATTCTGCAGGCTTTACAGCAGGTGCAGGATATTCCAGACGGGTTACAATACCTCCTCAATCAGGGAAGCTACTAATGCATGCAATTATTCTCGCAGCCGGTCGTGGAAACCGCCTGGCTGAATTCAACCCCGATGGCAGACCCAAGTGTCTGCTGGAATTTGGTGGCCGAAGCTTATTGGCGAGGCAGTTAGACATATTGTTCCAGTTGGGTGTCAGGCACGTTACGCTGGTAATTGGTTACGAGGCTGATTCGATTATTGATCATGTCGGTACACTCGCCTCGCGTCCCGAAGTGGCCTTTGTTTACAACCCTGCGTTTCTCAAGGGAAGCGTACTCAGTCTGTTGGCCGCGCGAGAGGTTATGACCAGCGGAGAGACTGTGTTGGTAATGGATGCAGACGTCTTGTTCCATCCTCAAATCATGCAAAAATTGATCGAATCACCACATCAGAACTGTTACCTGATAGATCAGGATTTCACCGCAGGTGACGAACCCGTCAAAATTGCCATCGATAAAGGTCAAATGGTTGAATTCAGAAAGGCTTTACCGGGTGATCTGAAGTTTGACACGCTCGGTGAGTCGGTCGGTTTTTTTAAATTCAATGGTGAAATTGCTGCTGAAATTTCAAATACCTGTTCTGGCTACAATACAGAAGGTCTGCTGGGTGCTCCGCATGAGGAAGCTCTGCGGGATGTGTTACTGGCTATGCCATCCAAATTTGCATGTGAAGATGTCAGTGGATTGCCGTGGCTCGAGGTGGATTTTCCAGAAGACATTGAACGGGCTATCAAACAGATACTGCCGGCTATCAGAAAAGATCTGGCTGATTTTTGACATTGGATAAGAGAACTGTGCGAAAGACGAGCCAACTAAAAAAAATGCTGGGATCCGGTCAAACGGAATTTATCCTTGAAGCACATAATGGCTTGTCTGCACGCATTGTTGAAGAGAATGGCTTCAAAGGCATATGGGGCTCTGGGTTAGCCCTGTCGGCCCAGCATGCAGTCCGTGATAACAATGAGCTTTCCTGGACCCAGGTGGTGGATCAGTTGGAGTTCATGACCGATGTTACCAGCATACCGATTCTTCTGGATGGTGATACCGGTTACGGGGATTTCAACAATATGCGCAGACTGGTCCGCAAACTCGGCCAGATCGGTGTAGCCGGTGTCTGTATCGAAGACAAATTATTCCCCAAAACCAACAGCTTTATCCAGGGTGAAGCGCAACCACTGGAAGATATTCAGACTTTCTGCGGCAAAATCCAGGCCGGTAAGGATTCCCAGACCGAAGATGATTTCTGTATCGTGGCAAGGGTAGAGGCCTTTATCGCGGGTTGGGGTCTGGATGAGGCGCTGAAACGGGCGGAGGCTTATCATGCCGCAGGAGCGGATGCCATCCTGATCCACAGCAAGCACAGTCAACCGGACCAGGTATTGGGTTTTGCTGCTGAATGGGCCAACCGTTGCCCTTTGGTGATCGTTCCGACCAAATATTACGCAACCCCAACGGAAGTATTTGAACAGGCCGGGATCAGCCTGGTAATTTGGGCCAATCACATGATTCGCACCTGTATTTCGGCCATGCAGGCTACCGCATCGAATATCCACGCAACACGCTCGCTGGTTGAGTGTGAAGGACGTATTGCCACTGTCTCCGAGATATTCCGTTTACAGGGCGCTGACGAACTGCTGGAAGCCGAAAAACGTTATGCTCGTGGTGGCAGTCATCCGGTTTCAGCGATTGTGCTGGCGGCATCACGGGGGCATGGCATGGATGATCTTACCCGTGAAAGACCAAAAGTGATGCTTCCGGTAGCAGGCGTTCCCATGTTACGGCGCCAGGTTGATAAATTTAAAAAACAGGGTGTCAACGACATTACCGTGGTTGCAGGTTATCGCCACGATGCCATTGACGTGCAGGGCGCGAATGTCCTGCTCAATGAAAATTGGGAATCAACAGGCGAACTTGCTTCACTGGCTTGCGCGATGGACAACTTCACCACGGACACCGTGATTATCTATGGCGATTTGCTGTTCCGTTCTTACATGTTGCACAATTTGCTCGATTGGGATGCCGAATTGTTGGTGGCGGTAGACTCATCATTGCTTTCAAACGTGATAGGGAATGCGAATGACCTGGCCTTCTGTTCGGCACCGGATAACCGCGCCATGTACCAGCAGAAAGTCAGCCTCGACCAGGTTGCCTCTGAGCCGGAATTTCAGGGTCGACAAGCGGATGGTCGCTGGATAGGTATGATGCGGGTGGCGGGGAAGGGGGGTGACTACCTGCGTTTGGCAATGCAAACCCTCAGGCAGGAGAAGAATTTTGACACCCTTGGCGTACCAGACCTGCTGAACCAGTTGATCAAGGATGGACACCCACCCCAGGTGCAGTATGTCAACGGGCACTGGATGGATATCAACAACCTGGGTGACCTGGAGCGCGCAGGTGTGTTTGAAAACAGATCGGGTGAGTGACAACATCTTTCCAACGGGGCAACTGTGATAGAAGCAAGAGAGTTTGTTGGACCGGCCAAACACTTGGGATTTGATTTTTGGGCGGGCGTACCCTGTTCCTTTCTAACCCCTTTTATCAATTACACCATCGGCGACCCGGAGCTGACCTATATCTCATCCGCCAATGAGGGCGATGCGGTCGCCACCGCCAGTGGTGCGGCATTGGGCGGACATCGTTGTGTTGCAATGATGCAAAATTCCGGTTTAGGTAATGCTGTCAGCCCTTTGACTTCGCTGAACCATGTATTTCGAATCCCAATCCTGCTCATCGTTACATTGAGGGGGGAACCCGGAAAGCCGGATGAGCCGCAGCATGAGTTGATGGGGCAAATCACACCGTCACTTCTGGATGTTATGCAAATCCCATGGGCCTGGTTCCCGGATCGTAAAGAGGATGTGAAGGGCTCTTTGCAGGCCGCTGTCAGCCATATGGATTCTACTGGCAGACCTTTTGCGTTGATAATGAAAAAGGGCATGGTTGCGCCGCACCCGTTGAAGCAGGTGTCAGACCGGGTTGAAAACAGGGACGGGAATGCTCCTGTGACACTTCCCAGTGGGCGGGAGAAGCCTTCCCGTCATGATGTATTGAGACAACTGGTTGCTGAAAGCAAAACCTCGGACACAGTTCTGATCGCCTCCACGGGCTTTAACGGACGCGAGTTATACGCCATTGAAGATCGTCCGAACCAACTGTACATGGTCGGCTCCATGGGCTGTGCGGCCTCTTTCGGCCTTGGGCTTTCGTTGGTCAGGCCGGATAAAAAGATCATTGTCATTGACGGAGATGGTGCCGTATTGATGCGCATGGGCAATATGGCAACGGTGGGTGTCTATGCTGGTGATAACTTTTTTCACCTGTTACTCGATAACCATGTTCACGAGTCGACGGGTGGTCAGGCGACAGTCAGTTCAGGCGTTGATTTTCAGGCAGTTGCCAATGCTTGCGGTTACAAAAGTGTTTCTTCCGTGAAGAAAAATTGTCGGGAAATAACCGGCTTTTTGCAGACCAAAGCACCGGCCCTCATGCTCATCAAAACCTGTCAGGGTGTCCCTGAAGGGTTGCCGAGGCCATCGGTTAAGCCGGCAGATGTTGCCAGGCGCTTGATGCGGCACCTGGGTGTGAATGCCGCCTGGATTTCCGTTGAATAGTATCGGGCAAATCGTATCTGGGCTGTCCAGAGCATAAAACACTCATATCACGGGCTGAAATCAAGTAAAATCTGCGCGTATTGACGGAGAGTTTCAAATGGTACATGAGCGAGTCAAAATGATGGGTAAACGAGCTGGCTTACTAGGCTGGTTCGATCGCATTCGCTTCAATGAAATTCTGCGCCAGGGCATTGGCTTGTTGCTGGTCGCCGTATGCGCCTATTTCGCCAGTCCGGATATCGGAACCGTCTCAATTGGCCTCGCGCTGGCAGTGGTGGGCCAGGTTTTTCGTATTTACGCGGCCGGGTATATTTTCAAGAACAAGCAATTGGCGTCAACGGGTCCCTATGCGCTGGTGCGGCACCCTTTGTATCTTGGTAACTTTATGATTCTGATTGGTTTCACCATTGCATCTGCCAACTTGTATGTTACCGCTGGCGTAGTCATATTCTTTCTTGTCTGGTATCCGGCAGCCATTGATTATGAAGACAGTAAGCTGGAGAATATTTTTGGTGATGAATGGCGTGAATGGAGCAAGAATATTCGTGCCATTATTCCCGGGCGCGCTCGCTGGTCGGACTTGAAGACCAATCGCTGGGATACCCGTCAGTCGCTTATTCGCAATGGTGAATTGCCGATTTCGCTTTATTTATTAAGTTGTGGGATTTGGTTGTGGGTTGTGAGTCACGCGCACCAGTAACTGCCAAAGCCATGGTGATTTTCTTTAATCCGGTTTTAATCAGGACGTTTTCGTGAGACCTATTCTTCTCAATCCAGGCCCGGTTTCCTTAAGTGAAAGTGTACGCGAAGCCGTGGCGCGGGTGGACTTATGCCATCGCGAACCCGAGTATTTTGAGCTGCAGGATGAAGTAATACGCGGCCTCCTGGAAATCTATCAGTGTGACCCGGCACTATGGGCAGCAGTTTTACTAGGTGGCTCCGGCACTTCAGCCCTGGAAGCCATGATCGCGTCTCTATTACCAACTGATGCGCATGTACTTGTGCTTGAAAATGGCGTTTATGGTGAGCGACTGAGTCGTATTGCCAATATTTACGGTATCCGGTGCCATGCACTCAAGGCAGCCTGGGGTGACGCAATTGACTTGCAGGCAATGGCTGAGTTACTCACGACAGGTGATTACTCACATGTCCTGGCTGTTCATCACGAAACTACAACGGGCCGTCTGAATCCGGTGGATGAAATTGCGGCATTGTGCAGCAGTCATAAGGTTGAGCTTTTACTGGATGCGGTTTCCAGTTTTGGCGCAGAGTCCATTCCATTTACGCATGAGTCACTGCTCGCGATTGCTGCTACCGCAAATAAGTGTTTGCATGGAATCCCCGGGCTTGCGATGGTGTTGTGTCGGCGTTCAGCGCTCAAGCAAAATATAGAGCCGCGCAGCCTGAGTTTGCATCTGCCAGGCTGGGCGGAGCACCAGGCCAGGCAGTCGACACCGTTTACGCCGCCGGTCAATGGTTTGTTGGGACTCGCCCAGGCTCTGAAAGAACTCGGCAAGCAAGGGGGCTGGAAATCCCGCCGTTTGCGTTACCGTAACCTGGCTTCCCGTGTCGCCGATACCTGTGAGAAACTGGGTGTTGATGAGTGGTTGCCGGCAAAGGACAGTTCCTGTGTCTTGCGCAGTTATCACCTTCCGGCCGACTTGACATACAATCAACTGCACGATGGCTTGAAGCAACAGGGTTTTATCATCTATGCAGGCCAGGGCGATCTGGCTGAACAGCTGTTCAGAATTTCAACCATGGGCGAGATAAGCGATTACGACATGGCCCGGCTTGAACAGGCGCTTATCCTGGTAATTGAAGGTGAAAGGAATCAAAAATGAGAAGATGTGACAAACACGGACCTTCCCGGTCACGATTGCCTTTTGTGATTTTGATTGCTTTGCTTCTGATGCCATTATCCGCATTGGCTTACCTGGACCCTACCACTGGTAGTATGCTCATCTCAGCAATCGTTGGGTTATTTGCATCCCTGGTGCTGGCGATCAAGACCTATTGGTACCGTATCAAGGCCTTCTTCAAACGCAAACCTGCAGAATCGGAAGCTGACGATGGGGCTGTTTAAAGGTTGGTCAGCATGGCGCGAATACCGCAAGTTACCTGCGGATTGGCGCAATATCGTCATTTATTCCGAGAGCGGTCAGGACTGGCATTATTTTGAGCCCCTGATTAGCGTACTCAACGACGAGTTGCGTCATAAAGTCACCTATGTCACATCCGACCCGGATGACACGGGACTCAAGCGGCAACATGAATTGTTCAAAGCCATCCATATTCCGGAAGGCATCGTTCTGACCCTGCATTTTAATTTTCAAAAGGCCGACGTGGTTGTGATGACCATGATGGACCTGAATAATCTCCAACTGAAAAAATCGATTAGCAAGGTTCACTATGTCTATTTATTCCACTCACTTGGCAGTACACATATGGTGGATCATGCCAATTCATATGATGCCTATGACAGCCTGTTTTGTGTAGGTCCGCACCATGTGGCCGAGTTGCGCAAACGTGAATCAATGCAAGGCCTTCAGCCACGAAATCTGTTCGAGTATGGACATCCCAGACTGGAGAACCTTCTGGTTGTATCCATGTCCTACCAGCTGAGTGCTACACAGGCTGATGCATCCGATACTCCCACCGTTTTGATTGCGCCCACCTGGGGAGATCAGTCAATTTTCAATACCTGTGGCGATGAGTTGACCGGGATATTATTGAGTGCGGGCTACCGTGTGATCCTCCGGCCGCACTACACCACATTGAAGATGACCCCGGAAGTCATAGACAGGTTGAGAGAGAAATACGGTAGTCACGACAATTTTGAGTATCAGGACCGCATGAGTGAAAGTGATAGCCTGTTTCGCTCTGACATTCTGATATCTGACTGGTCGGCCATGGCCATTGAATACGCCCTCGGACTGGAAAAACCTGTCTTGTTTGTCGACCTACCCCGACGAATACGTAATCCGGATTGGGAGGCGCTGGGTATCGAGCCACAGGAAGCGGCTTTCCGGCAACTGGCCGGTGATATTGTTTCGCCGCAAAACCTGGATGAAGTCCCACAAAAAATCGACCTGTTGCTGCAAGGTCAGGAGAGTTTCAGGCAACGCATGCAGGAATTGCGCGCGCAAATGGTTTTCAATATTGGCAACAGTGTTCAGGCCGGCGCAAACGAAATTGCAAAACTGGCGGATGAAATAGCCACAAAACGCCGCCCCAAAGGCTAGGGGGTGTTCTCATTCAACCAGGCTGCGCTGCCGGAACCTATTTTTTTGGTCAGCAAGGCAGAATGAGAACACTCCCTAAGCGCGTGCCTGGTAGAAAAAGCCCCGGAATTGAAAACCGCAGACAGTTGTTCCGCTGGCTGGGTTGGTTCGCAATGGCCAATGCCATTGTTTTCGGCCTGATTGGCTTACGTTATTTGAGCGGCGGCCCTGACGGCTCATCTGCACTGGCCTGGGTCTACCTGGTGACTATTTATATCAGCCACCACAGTTGGCTGGCACTATTGCCCTTGCTGGTAGTGGTTTCTCCATTCATTTTATTGAAACCTTCGTTGCGATGGTGCAGAACCCTGGCTGTTTTACTAATGGCGTTTATGATCGCTGTTATCTTGCTCGACAGCCTGTTGTGGTCGCAGAGCCGTTTTCATATCAACATCCTGACGCTAAAAATTCTGGGTTCTTCAAGCCTGATTTTTGCCGTGATCATGTTTGTGATCGCGCTTGTGTTCGAGTCCCTGTTGGCCGGCAGGATATGGTCCTGGGTTGTGTCTGCGCCCACTCACGGAGGGCGGATGTTGGGTGCGGCGATTGCTGTGTGTTTTGTAATTGCACAAGGTATTTACGCCTGGGCCGATGCAAGTTATTTCGTGCCGGTAACGAGTATGGCTCAGCAGTTGCCGGTGCAACGCGGCTTTACTGCCAAAAAACTCCTGGTGCGGCATGGATTGGTTGATATCAGCCAAAGCAGGGAGCGCCAGTTGGCAAATCGCATGGCTGCCGGACTGGATACGACCGGGGCTGCGAACCTGAATTACCCACTGGCGCCACTGCAGTGTTCACAGTCGGAACGCATGAATCTGCTGGTTATCCTGGTTGACGCAATGCGTGGTGATTTGCTGGAGATTGGACTAACGCCCAACATGGACCAGTTTGCGACACAAAGCGCAAGCCGTTTCTCAAACCACTTCAGTGGTGGTAACTCCTCACGAATGGGTGCCTTCAGCTTGTTCTACGGCCTGCCTCCCGGTTATTTCGGTAGTTTCGAAGCTCTGCAAAAACCTCCGGTCATGATGGACCAGTTGATGGCGTCTGATTACCAGTTTGGCCTGTTCAGCAGTTCCAATATGTACCGGCCTGTCACGCTTGACCGCACAGCCTTTGCAAATGTAGCCAATCTTCGTATTGAAACAAAACCAGTTGATGCACCGGCCTGGGAGCGCGACCGGATTATGACGGATGAATGGGTGTCATGGCTGGACCAGCGAAGCCCGGACCAGCCATTCTTCGGTTTCCTTTTTTATGATGCAGTTAATGACAAAACCTTTCCGCCCGAATACAGCGGTCGTGTATCAAGCAACCCGCAAGACCCGTTACCCGCCGAGTTCGCGGACTACAAGACCTCGGTGATGTTTGTCGATGAGTTGATCGGACAGGTTCTTGTTGACCTGGAAGAGCGTGATTTGGCAGACAGCACCGTGATTATGATTTCTGCTGATCATGGGGAAGAGTTCAATGAAAATGGTGACGGCATTAAGGGCCATGGTTCCGGTTATTCACGGCAACAACTTGGTGTGCCGATGCTGTTGGCCTGGCCTGGCCTTGAGCCCCGGCAGCTTTCTCACCGTACATCACATTACGATATTGCCCCGACCCTGATGCGGCGTCTATTGGGCTGCAGTAATGATTTTTCTGACTACTCCAGCGGACAGGATTTGTTCGATGGGCCGCAGTGGGACTGGCTGATTGCTGGAAGCTATTACAATTACGCCGTGTTGGAACCCGAACAGATTACCGTGACCTTTCCGAATGGAACGTATGAGGTTCGTAACAACGACTATCGTTTACTGGATGACCCCGTCTTCAATGGTGAAGCCCTGGAGGCGGTGATGCGCGAAAACACACGGTTTCACAAATGATTTTCATCGGGTTCAGAACCTGGTTGGTGTCTTTTTGCCTGTTGTTCTCAGTATCTGCTGTGGCCGGGGTGACGGTCGATACCGACTCCCTGCGTCTGCAATTCAGTCAGCGCGGTGATTTGCTGCGTGCAGAGGCTTGTTTTCCTGCTTGTTCCGCGAAAGATTCGAAAACCAGGCTGTTGTCCGCCGGGCAGGGTATGTTGCTGTTCGAACAAAATGATCTTCCGGATTTGCAGGTTTCGCGCGAATCCGACACCTTGACCACGACCCTGTCTTTTACAGACCTTTCGGGTAACCTGGTGCGTCGCTGGCTGATTCCTGAAAAAGGCTGGATGGTTTCTGTTACCTCTCACGGATCTGAAAAAGCAACCCTGATGAGTGGTGTGGAATTCAGACCCCAGCCGTCCAGTGGTTTTGGAAACCTGTTGGAGCAAAGCCGTTACCTGCTCTTTGATGGTTCTTCGGTTGAACAGGTCGGTCTGGATGAGACAGAGGACGCCAATCGCGTGAGTCAGGACTGGTTTGGTTTTCGCAACCGCTTCTGGACTGCAATGGTGCGAGCGGGCGCTCCATTGTCTATCACCCCGTTAACCGGTGAATCGGTGGAAGATGCGTCTATTGAAATGGTAGCGACAGTTCAGGATCTGGATATTGACCTGGAACTTTACCTCGGCCCCGTTGAGCCATCCGCTCTTTCACAGTCCGTATCCGAACTCGAAAGCCTGATGTATTCCGGTCTCTGGTTCTGGTTACGATGGATATGCCAGGCGCTCTATTTCTTACTCAATTGGATTGCAATGGTGGTGCCGCAGTGGGGACTGGCGGTAATGGTTTTGTCGTTGATGGTCGGTATTTTAATGCGGCCATTGAGCAAAATTGCAGATCGTTTGCAGGACCAGGTGCACGAGATTGATGCGCGACTGGCACCAACACTTGCAGCTATAAAGAAGGAATATAAGGGCGGTGAGCAGTCCGAAAAAATTATTGCAATGTATAAAGAGGAGAACGTTCACCCCTTGTATAGCCTTAAAAGTCTTGCAGGTGTTTTCGTGGTTATACCGGTATTTATCGGTGCATTCGATATGCTGGCAGAAAACATTCATTTGTCGGGCGAGTCCTTCCTCTGGATAACCGACCTGTCGCAACCCGATGCATTTATGCAGCTGCCCTTTCAATTGCCGTTTTTCGGTGGTTATCTGAACCTGCTGCCGTTTATCATGACCGGGTTCTCATTCGTGGCTTCAAAAATGCACAGCCACCCGGCCATGGATGTCGCTCAACAACGCAAACACTCACGCAACCTGGTCTTGATGTCTTTGGCGTTCCTGATTTTGTTTTATACTTTTCCCGCAGGTATGGTTTTGTATTGGACTACCAATAACCTGATTTCGGTCATTAAAACGCTGTGGAAAAAGTATAAGCTAGTGTAGTGTCCTGTACTAAACAGCGATTAAGAGCCTCACAAAAGATTCAAGTCAAGGCGCAGCGTGCAGTTAATGGCCGCTCCCTTAACAAAGGCTGCAACACGGGATTGGAGCTTTTGTGGGGCTCCCGAAGGGCGAGACGAGAAGGCATCATCTGCTGTGTTGCGACTCTTGGAAAGGACCAGCCATTCCCTGCGAGACGCGCCTTACAGCTAATACCTTCTCGTCTCGCTTAATCGCTGTTTAGTACAGGACACTACACTAGGGTTTAGATAGAAGGCTACGCACATGTTAAGTCAGGAACAAATTGAACAATTCCATCGTGACGGCTTCCTGGTTGTCAGGGGTATGTATAACAGCGATGAAATGAAAGATATCGAGCGGTGGACGAGCGAGGTTGCCGGGTCGCCCGAAAAAGCCGGGCATTACATGATGTATTTCGAATCCAGCAAGCAGGATGGTTCACGCATTATTTCCAGGATCGAGGATTTTGTTTCATTCCATGAGGGTTTCGCCAGGTTGATTACACGCCGGCGGATGCAACAGGCAGTCAGTGACCTGTTTGGTGAGCCAGCGGTGCTGTTCAAGGATAAAATCAATTTTAAACTGCCGGGAGGGGATGGTTTCAAAGAGCATCAGGATGTACAGGCCGGTTGGGATGACTATGGCAAATTGCATATCACGGCGATGATTGCGATCGATGAAACCAACGCAGAAAATGGCAGTGTGGAAATGATACCAGGCATGCACAAACAGGGTTTGTTGGGAAAGATGTGGGCGCCGTTGACTGATACAGACACGGCGAATGCTTCTTACCAGCCGGTGCACTGTCAGCCGGGTGATGCAGTCTTTTTTGACTCCTATGCACCGCATCGGTCCCTGCCAAACAAAACAGATCAGGCACGTCGCGTGTTGTATATTACTTTCAACGGCGCGAACGATGGTGATCAAAGGGCACAGTATTACGCGGATAAACGCAAAAATTACCCGCCGGATATCGAGAGAGACCCGGACAAAAATTACGCATTCAAGGTATGACTATGGATATTATTCAGGTACCGGTATCACCGGGTGAGGTATTGGACAAGATCACCATTCTGGAAATCAAGTCAGAACGGATCAGCGATGCTGGCAAATTGGCCAATGTGAAGCGCGAACTGGAATTGTTACAGGCCTCATGGCAACAATCAGTTCAAGAAGATGATACCGTCCGGCGTATACACGATGAATTAAAAACCATCAATGAAGCCTTGTGGGAAATCGAAGACGATATTCGCGACAAGGAACGCGCAAGGGAATTTGACCAGGTGTTCATTGACCTTGCCCGAAGTGTTTACGTCACCAATGATCAGCGTGCCAATGCGAAGAAAGAACTGAATGTTTATCTTGGTTCAGAAATCGTTGAAGAGAAGTCTTATCAGGACTATCAATAGCTTCGCATAAAGCCGTCCAGCTTTTCGATGACATCAGGTGTATCGATCAGGTCCATAACACCGGGGAACTCAATGCGTTGTCCCCAGCGCAGTTCCCGTGGGTCTTTATGCCTGAATTTGCGAGCGGCTTCGCTATATTTATCAACACACAGGTCAATGCTGTTGTAGGGCCCGGAACGCTTGCTGGGTGTCGCGGCGTAGAGTCCAATGACGGGTGTGCCAATACACGATGCCAGGTGTGCCGGGCCGGAGTCGGATGAAATAACAACTGCGGCCTGTTTCAATAGGGCAACGGACTGACAAATCGTATCCTTCGCAATGAGGTTATGCGGTTTGTGTTGCATGGCGGATTCAATTTCCTGGCCGGTTGCTATTTCCAGGTCAGATGGTCCGCCGGTTAACACGACCCGCATACCCAGTTTCGATATCGCGTAATCTGCCACTTCTGCGTATCGAATGGCTTGCCAGTTCCGTAATGGGTGGCTTGAGCATGGGCTAATCATCAAAATTGGCGGGCCGTCACCAAGTATCTGCTTGGCCCAGCTGATATTTTCCTCCGAAACGGGTAGATTCCATACCGGTGGTTCAGCGGGTATATCGAGCGCGTGTGCAAATGCTAAAAAGGCATCTACCTGGTGTTGCTCGGGCAGGGTATGGACCGATTGGTTGATGAACCATTGATGCCGGTCACGCCAGCGTGATTTGTCCCAACCGATGCGGACACGAGACTTAACAAATCTACTGAGCAGGTTCGCGCGGGCAGCGACCTGCATATGCAGCAGAAAATCAAATTTTCGGCCTTTCAGGGTTTTCCTGAGCTGCCGTATTGCACCGAAACCGCCTTTTTTGTCAAACACAATAAATTCAACACCAGGTAAGTCATGGAGCAGACGTGCTTCAAGCTTGCCAATTATCCAGGTGATTTCTGCCTGTGGCATATGTTTGCGAATGGCGTGAACAACGGGTAAAACATGGGTCACATCCCCGATCGCCGAAAGCCGCATAATACAAATGGAAAATCTCGCCACCCAAAACCCCTGAAAATAAGAAAACGCCTGGAAGGCATATTGCACCAGTCCACAATTTAAAAGCAAATGTGTCGAAGGCTGGAAGCGATGCCCGTAGCAGGCAAGGTTAACAGGTTCCGGCTTTGTGCTTTAGAATAAGGCGCTCATGAAGCATGTAATCAACAAGGAAAAATCATGGGCGATCGTCCATGACGCCAGCCTCCTGAATGTTCCGGGGCCGGATTATTTCAGCATTGATTTTTGGCGTTCCCGACAGGCGGTGACAGGGGAGGCCATTGGCCGTGGCAGCGCCTGGTTTATTGAGTCGCCCCATGGGCCTGTTGTGCTTCGACACTACCTGCGTGGTGGGTGGGCGGCGACTTTCAGCCGGCAGAGCTACTTCTTCACCGGTGTTTCAAATTCCAGGCCTTTTCGCGAGTATCATGTTCTTGTCGAGTTATACGCAAAGGGATTACCCGTACCAAGGCCTGTCGCGGCCCTGTGCCAACACCATGGTGTGATTTCAACCGGCGCAATCATGACTGCGTGTATTACATCCTCAAAAACTCTCGCCGATATATTAACCGGTGGTGATCCGGTTGAGGGCATCTGGACGAGAGTTGGATCATGTATTCGCAAGTTTCATGATGCGGGTGTCTGGCATGCGGACTTGAATGCCCGCAACATATTGTTGGATGCTGACGATCAGGTATACCTGATAGATTTTGACCGGGCGCGTTTTAGTCCAGGAAAACCCGTTGATGGTGAGGGTAATTTGAAACGTTTAAAGAGGTCGCTTCAAAAAATATCACTGGCAGGGGAGATGCCTGCACTGCAGCAGTCCTGGATCGAATTGAAGACCGCTTATGATAAATAGACCATTCCAAAGCCTTTCTCTGAGGTTGATAAAATCGCGACGTTTGAATCTGATCGCAGCAACACCTGAACTGATTGAAAAAGATATCAAAGGCCGTGATTTTCTAAGTGACGCACTGAATGTGAACGTTCCTGAGAACTGGCCACCCGACTTATACGGGCCAGGGGCGAAACAGTTTGCACTCACCCAACTGGACGATGTCGCTGAGCACGGGTGGTCATTCTGGTATTTGTTAACCCATGATGCCCCGTCCGAGTTGGTGGGTATTTGCGGATTCAAGGGTCGGCCGGATGAGTCAGGTTCGGTTGAGATCGGGTATTCGATACTAAGTGATTTCCAGTGCAAGGGCTTTGCCACCGAAGCGGTTGCAAGTCTGGTTCTTTGGGCGTTCTCACATCACAATGTCAGTGAGGTTTGCGCAGAAACTCTGCCACATCTCGTACAGTCCATTAGCGTGCTTCAGAAAAATGGCTTTGAGTTCACAGGTGCAGGCTCTGAGACCGGTGTGATCCGCTACGCCATAAAACGGAGCAACTTGAATTAAATACAATCCATGAATGTCCGCTTATTGCGAGTCTCCGGCATGAGTCGCCGATGTCAAATTACTGTCCTCCTCATCCGTACATAACTGATCCAGCCGTAATTCCGAAGTATCGCGCAACTGCAGGTTGCGATAGCGGTATTTCAGCGCTTCTTCATCGTGTACCACGAACAATTCAGGATGCTCATAGTAGCTGTCGCAAAAAGAAAGGAAACGGGTTTTCATATGTGTGTAAAGCATCACGTCATAGTGATTGATATTTAGTGCCTCATCCCAATAATCATTGACGTGGTCTGCCCAGTCGAAGGGTCGCTGCATTATCCAATGGTCTTCTTCCCATGCGAGTATGGCCGGTTTTCCGGGAACGATATTGTCTTCAAAAAGGCTGCGGTAAAAGCGGAAACCTTCGTAATTTGCGACCAGGTCAGCATTTGAGTATGAGCCCGTGGTCATTTGACCGAATATGGCTCGTTCGGTATAGGCAGAATGCTCCGCAGCCTTGCTCTCGTCTTGTTGTTTCAACCAGCGACGGTAAAATTTCCGCCCCTGGGAAAGGAAGTGCCCCAGTTTATCAGTGCCCACCAGCACGTGGTTGATCTTCAATGTTGGACCAACCCCAAAAAGTCCGGCTACCCGTGTTGCGTACAATGGGTGTCCACTGTAAATCGAATCATGTGGAGGTGTGGTAAGTTTTTCAACCTCGTCGGAATCCATGGCAAATCGTTCCAGCTTATCGACCCAATGCTTCCCGCCAATTTTGTAATAAATCCCATCGACAACTTTCCTTTCACCCGGTGCACCATGCCAGCCTGTGATGGTGCTGGCGATCGCCAGGGTTACCTCGCGATTCAAGATCGAGGTGGAATCCGTTATAGGCTGTTGACGATTGCTGAATTGATCGGTTTCGTAGGCCCCGACAAATGTTGGGGCCCAGAGTATCAAAAGTATTAAGAGTAAGAGCCTGGTGCTCATACAGGGATTTTAGAACCGTAGGTTAAGATTTAAAAGTGAGTGAGTGCGATTACCAAACCCGGCCTCAAAAGACAGGTTGAACCTGTCATTGAATTCGTATCCGGCACCAACTGTATAGTTCCAGCTGTCTTTGGTTTCTAACTCTACAGCAAATGGTACAGCGTTAAGACCTGGCAGACCAAGATCAAATACGCCACTGTGCTTTTCATCGGTGTCCAGGTACATACCGCCGACCCAAAACCGCCAGCCATTTCTGAGCAGCCCGATACGCGGTTGAACCGCGGTTGAATTAACCTTTGAATTGAGGTCGCCGCTGGTTTTGGTTCTGGTAAAAACCGTGGTCACAGTCGTAAACCAACGCTCCGTGCCATAAGCCAATGTAAAGCCACCACCCCAGACAGTGCCATTAAAAGAGACTGGCAGTGTCCCCAGGGGAAATGGTAGCCCCATGACATCTGCCTCGCTAAAATCCACCGCTGTATCAATACTTACCCTGCCACCCAGTCCAAAGACATTCAGAAACGGCAGTATCCAGGCGTCGGCCTTAATATCGTAATGCTTGACCTCGTTGGTTACCTTGATTTGTGACGGGTCACCGATCGTAACGCCGGGAAGGGCGAACTCGAGACTCTTGATGTCGTAATCCTGATCCATGGTGAAAAAGTCGAAACCGACACCCCATGGGCGGGGTAAATCCGCATCACCTGCAAGGTCTTTCATAAAAGGCAGACCGTCTGCCGACGACGACAAAGGCATTAAAATAGCCAGTAAGAGTATCAAGCCTCGCATTTTGTTCTCCAGTGATTTACAGCCGAAGGCGGATTATATCCCTTAGCCCACTTGTTTGGTCAACTCATCAAAATTAATAATATGACTTTTTATCTATTGTGTTTTCCCAGGTATGTATTAAAATGATATATAAATGATATCAAGGAGCGAAACAATGATTAAAGAAATTCAAAAGAAATATGCATCTGGTTACCTGGCACTGTTCGTTTTACCGGTATTGTTTATTCTCAATGGTTGGATGTTTGTCACCGCGCTGAAGTCACAGACCATTCCCCTGATCATTATTTGCTTGCTACTCGCAGTTGTATTGCTCATTTGTTTTGCGGGCTTTTTTATGGTGCACCCCAACCAGGCAAAGGTACTGACCCTGTTTGGAACCTATGTGGGAAGTGCCCGTGATACCGGTTTGCGTTGGGCCAACCCGTTTTATGCCAAGAAGGCTGTATCGCTGAGGGTACGCAATTTTGATTGTGATCCGCTCAAGGTCAATGACAGTTCCGGTAACCCGATTGAAATCGCGGCGGTTGTTGTCTGGAAAGTCGTGGATTCGGCCGAGGCGAGTTTCGAGGTTGACGACTACATCAGCTTTGTCAAAATTCAAACCGAGGCCGCACTGAGAAATCTGGCCACCAGCTACCCCTATGAATCGCATAGTGATGATCAGATTGCCTTGAGAAGCGCACCACAAGCCGTTGCTGAACAACTCAAAAAGGAAGTTCAGGACCGTCTTGAGAAAGCCGGTGTCGAGGTTATCGAGGCGCGCATTTCCCACCTTGCCTATGCACAGGAAATCGCCAGTGCCATGCTCAAGCGCCAGCAGGCCCAGGCTATTGTCGCGGCCCGCAGGACCATAGTCGATGGGGCGGTCGGTATGGTCAAGATGGCACTGGATGAACTGAAGGAGCAGGACATAATTGAACTTGATGATGAGCGAAAGACTGCCATGGTCAGTAATCTGTTAGTTGTTCTCTGTGCACAGGAAAACGCACAGCCGGTGCTCAATACGGGCTCCCTTTACAACTAAAGAGCGGTTCTGATGGCTGGCAAAAAAGCATTTCCGCTTCGTATCAGCGAGGATATCTTCCTGGCGCTTCGTCGCTGGTCGGATGACGAGTTGCGAAGCGTGAATGGTCAAATCGAATATGTTCTTCGTGACGCCTTGCGGAAAGCGGGGCGTTTGTCCAAAGATACTCAGCAGGGCAACAAAGGCTCCGATGAAAAGTAGTTGTTCATATAGAAAATCATGTGCGCAATCGCGAAGTACCGTTCATCCTGAACATAATTGGCCACACATGCACTTGCACTCTTTATCCGTATGGGAGCCGAGGTCGCGCGGTACCTTCCTTCAGGACTCGCTGTGAATACGTCCATGTACGCTCGGGCGCGACATCCATGTCGCTCACGGTCCTGAAGTAAGGTGCCACACACCCTCGGCTCTGTGCGTAATCCATGGTGTTATGGTTTCTGATAGATGCAATGCAGTTCGGCTGAAGCTGAGGTGGGGGTATTGTCTTACCAGGACCGTACGAGGCAGGAAGCCGAGTATCGAGCGCCACAGGATGTGCTTGAGCGAGTCCTGGTAAGACAATACCCCCGCCACAGCGCCCCAACTGCTTAGTTCGGGGCACCTATCTAGGAATAAGTAGGACAGCAGTGTTTCCACCCTCTATAAGCATCAAGGACTTTAACATCTATTCTTATATTTCGTATTTTCTAGAATTATAGTATATTTTATTTTTATCATTGTGTATTCTGTAACCATGAAACCTGCTACTGCCGCTAAACAGCTTGAAGCACTAGGCAATTTGACCCGTCTTGCGATTTATCGCAGTCTCGTAAAGGCAGGTTCTCAAGGGAGTTCCGTAGGCGAAATCAAGGCAGAGCTTGATATACCGGGCTCAACACTTTCACACCATATTGCCAAACTGGTTAATGCCGGATTGCTTAGCCAGCATCGCGATAGTCGAAGTCTGGTATGTAAAGTTGAAAATGAAAACATGGATGAGTTGATGGAGTTTCTCGTACAGAACTGCTGTACCGAGGACTGGATTATTCAATCAGAATGAATTTTGGCGATCTAAGAATATATATATTTCGAATGTTCTGGAATTATAGATATAAGGGAACCTTCAATACTCCTCTTCAAGGATAGTTCAAATATGAGCAACAACGATCTCGATACCTTAAAGCACCGTCTGCGCGAGTTTGCGGATACGCGTGACTGGAATCAGTTTCATTCGCCCAAGAACCTTTGCATGGCACTCGGTGTAGAAGTTGCGGAAATCACCGAACACTTCCAATGGCTGACTGAGGAACAAAGCAAAAACCTGGGCCGGAGCAAACTCGACGAAGTTGCGACCGAACTTGCCGACACTCTTCTTTACCTGATAAGACTGGCAGACAAACTCGATATTGATTTAGTGGCCGCTGCTTTTAGCAAGATCGAACTCAATAAGCAAAAATACCCCGTGGACAAGTCGAGGGGTAACGCAAAAAAGTACACGGAATTTACGGGGTAATTACCGCAAACCAACGAGTGGCTCACCGAGTGGAATTGGAATAGATTCTTTCGAATCAAGGCCGCAGGCAAACAAAAATACGCAAGCACCTGACTTAAATCAATTTTTGTTTTTCACTTTGAGCTTAGCATGGTTCAGCTAATCATATTTTAAGCTATGACTCGTGTGAATAACACTGGTCTTGGGTGTTTAGACTCCATTGAGTCTCGCCCTTCGGGACTATAAAAAAATGCAAATAAAAGACATTCTTCAGGAAAAAGGGGCCTCGGTAATCACGATTGGGGCGGACGAATCGATTCACGCCGCGATAGATGAACTAAACCATCATGGCTTTGGTGCTTTGATTGTAACGGGTGATGACGGCCAGATCGCTGGTATCATTACGGAAAGAGACATCCTGCAGTGCTGTGGAGATACTTGCACTAAAATGCAGACGACGCCTGCGCCCGATCACGCCATTTGCAATGTTATTGTTAAGGACATCATGACAAAAGACGTGGTCATCGGTGTACCCGACGATGATCTGAACTACGTGATGGGAATGATGACAAAGCATCAGATCCGGCACCTACCGATCCTGAATAACGGAAAACTTGAAGGCATTATTGCGATCGGCGACCTGGTCAAAATGCATTTTGAAGAAAATATATTCGAGAGTCGCACGCTGAAAGACTATTTTCGCGGATGGGAGCACTCACTCTAGTCCAATTCAAGATAGTGAACACTGAACAGCTTCTGTTCGTCAGACCAGCTTGATCTAATAGCAAAACCTGCGGCAGTTGCTATCTCCTGGAAAGTTTTCAGTGTGTACTTATAGGAGTTCTCGGTGTGAATAGTTTCACCCCGGGTGAACCTCAGTTTTGTATCGCCCAGTTCTACCACCTGATCCACTGTGCTTACCAGGTGCATTTCAATCCGGTATTTTTCTTCATTATAAAAAGCAAGGTGTCTGAAATGATCAGCATTGAAATTCGCGCCCGTTATATTATTAATATTGCTAAGTAAATTAAGATTAAAAAGAGCGGTAATACCCTGCTCATCGTTATAGGCCGCCTCCAGAATTCGGGTTGATTTATGCAGATCAATACCGATCAGAACACCACCATCACGTTTCAGCCAATGACCTAAATTCTTCAGGAAATCGATGGCATCGGCAGGTTTCATATTACCCAGTGTCGAGCCAGGATAAAAAATCACGCGCTTACCCAAAGGAAGACCTTCAGGCTCTTTCTCCTGAGTTGCAAAATCGGTACAAACTGCCTGGACATTTAACCATGGGTATTCTGCCGCCAGTTGAACGGCCGATTGTTTCAGGAAATCAGCGGAGATATCCATGGGCACATAGGCGGCAGGTCTTAAACTATCGAGTAACAACCTGACCTTTTCACTACTACCGCTACCGGGTTCTATCAGCACACAGTTTTGCCCGCAATATCCTGCCATGGCTTGTGCATCCCGTTGGAGTATTTGCCGCTCTGTACGTGTGGGATAGTACTCGGGTAACTCAGTGATCTGTTCAAACAATTCGGAACCGCGAATATTGTAAAAATACTTCGGATCGATGCTTTTCTGCTCTCTTTGCAGTCCGCTGATTATTTCCAGGCGCCTGTTACCAACACGTGGATGCAGGTCGCTGAAGACTACATTGTCCGGTTTCAAATCGTCCGGTGTAACGGCGGGTTCCGGCATGGATATACCTCTTGCATGTGATGTCATGTGTTTTTGGCTAAACGGATTCCGCTGAACTGCCAACGGTCTTCAGGATAAAAGAAATTTCGGTAAGTGGGTCTCAGGTGACCGGCACTGCTAACACACGATCCGCCACGCAGTACCCACTGGTTCGACATGAATTTGCCGTTATATTCACCTATCGCGCCCTCCTGAATTTTAAAACCCGGGTAAGCACGGTATGCACTGGCGGTCCACTGCCAGCAACTGTCGTAGAGTTGTAAAAGCGGTTTTGCAGGATCAATACCCGTTGCCGGTTGAGGATGCAAAAAAGAATCCGATCCGACACAAAAGGCCTGCTGCCTGGCGGCAATTTCCCACTCGGCCTCGGTGGGTAGACGTGCATTTGCCCAATTGGCGTAGGCATCAGCCTCGTAACCGCTCAGGTGGCAAACCGGTTGATCGGCCTGCCTCTCCTGCAACCCATACAAGGTAAACTCCATCGCTTTACCCTGCACATCCAGCCAGTACAACGGTTGCGACCATTGTTGGGATTGCACCGTTGCCCAGCCATCAGCCAACCAGTAGGCCGGTTTTGAGTAACCACCATCATCGATGAAAGCCTGGTACCCCCGGTTGGTGACCAATCGGCTTGCCAGTGAAAATGGTTCGATAAATACCTTGTGTTCGGGTATCTCGTTATCAAAGGCAAATTCATTTGGAAGCTCGTTTACACCCAGGCTATACAGACCTCCTGAGAAATCACACCATGCATTGTCATTAGAGCCGGATGAAGACTCTGTGACATTCTGCCTGTTGAAAGCCGGGTACAAGGGATTACTGGAAAACGAATACTTGGTATCGGTGTATAACAACTCCTGGTGTTGTTTTTCGTGCTCGATACCCAGTCGGCAACGCTGTGTAATGATTTCCCTGTTCCCATGCTCGTCACAGGCCAGCAATTCAGACATCGCGTTATCAACATGTTGCCGGTATAACAGCACCTGTGAAACGGTCGGACGTGAAAGCAAACCTCTTTCTGCGCGTGCGAATTGCTGTCCGATGCCGTTGTAATAGGAGTTGAAAAGCATCTCGTAAGCCGGATGAAACGGTTCGTAGTCCCTGGCAAACGGCTTCAGTACAAAAGTTTCAAAAAACCAGCTGGTATGGGCCAGGTGCCATTTTGGTGGACTGGCAAATGCCGCAGCCTGCAAACCGTAATCTTCCAGTTCAAGCGTCTCACATGCGATGACAGATTGTTGCCGGCATGCATCGTACGCCTGTGTCAGTTTTTGGCTTTTTGTTTCTCCCATGCCTGAACCATACTGCATTCACGAAAGGCTGGCTAACAAATCAAAAATCAGGATAAGGTAACAGCTGATCAGAACCGGGGCTAAGCCAATGTTTGTAAAATTATTTCTGGCAATTTCACTAGTCTTTTTCGGATTGGGAGCGGCTGGTGCGGATCAGGTCAGCCAGTGGCGCCAAGCCCACGAGCAACAGATCATGGATCAATTCGCAGAACTCCACAGTATTCCAAACGTGGCGTCAGACAAAGTCAACATCCGCCGGAATATCGATCTCATTTCGAAGATGCTGGCGGAAGTGGGTATGCAGGTGGAACTGCTGGAACTGGAAGGCAGTAACCCGGTCGTTTTTGCAGAAAGAAGCTCACCCGGCGCCACCAAAGCCTATGGGATGCGATCGAAATTTATGCTGCCGTATTAAATGGGCTTTGAACGGGTGTTACCCACTGCTCCTTTACTACCTGGCAAGCCCCGGGGTGGCCGGTAATTTTATAGCCAGGCACCCGATTTGTAGCTTGCGACCAGTGAGAATAAAAGGGGATGGAAAAATGTCTTTAGGAGCCTTTTTACGGCAGCATCATGCCCCTTAGGGTGAAAAATAGTACGGCTGCCATCAGCGCAGATGCGGGTACGGTTATCAACCAGGCCGCAGCAATTTTCTTCAATGCTGATCTTTTGACCAGTTCCTGGCGGTAAACCCTACCCAGAGCCTTGCGCTCTTTCTTTGTCAGGTCTGCTTTGGCTGTATGCTTTTTCATATCATCCAGCATCTGTCGCTTTTCTTCTATTGATGCCGATTCAAATTCATGCAGAAATTGCTCAACCTCATCGTGGTCCCTGCCGGTGTGGTGATGCTCAATGTCATGAATGATCTTGGAATAGTTGGCCTTAAGATACTCGCGCAAGAACCCGATACCAAAAATTCCACCAACCGCAATATGTGTTGAGCTCACCGGCAGACCGAGTTGAGAGGCGATAATGACCGTCACTGCAGCGGCCATCGCGACGCTGAAAGCACGCATCTGATCCAGCTGGGTTATTTCACTACCTACCGTTTTAATCAATTTTGGTCCGAACAGAGCAAGACCCAGAACGATACCGATTGCACCTACCGCCATCACCCATATTGGAATCGAGGCCTTGGCGGTGATGCCGCCACTAACAACTGCATCATTGATTGCAGCAAGCGGGCCCACCGCGTTGGCTACGTCATTTGCACCGTGGGCAAAACTCAGCAAAGCGGCTGCGAAAATAAGCGGCATGGTAAACAATGAATTAACACTGCTTTTTTCGTTTTTCATTTTCTTCGAATACTTGCGTACCAATGGTGCAACGATTAAATAGACTGCAATGGCAGACGTCACACCGATACCCAGGGCTGTGATGAAATCAATTTTCCAGATTTTCTTGAACCCCTTGAGGGCCAGGTACGTACTGAAAGCCATGACCATCAACGCAACCAGAATGGGCATCATTTTTCGAGCGGCGCTAACCATATCCTTTTTGTAGGTGATGGAATGTTTTATCCAGTAGAGAAACATGGCGGCAATGATTCCGCCAAGCACGGGAGATATCACCCAACTTGCCACAATTTTCCCCATAGTAGCCCAGTTAGCAATTTCCCAACCGCCCGCTGCGATGCCTGCGCCCAGAACGCCACCGACAATTGAGTGTGTCGTTGAAACCGGCGCGCCGATAGCGGTGGCCATATTCAGCCAAATAGCGCCTGCAAGCAGGGCCGCCATCATCAACCAGACAAAAACGTCCTCGCTTGGAATCAGGGAAGGGTCGATGATTCCTTTTTTTATCGTGCTAACAACATCACCACCCGCAATCAGTGCTCCGGCGGCTTCAAAAATACCTGCAATGACAATCGCACCGACCATGGTCAGTGCCTTTGAACCAACTGCCGGGCCAACATTATTGGCAACATCATTGGCACCAATATTCATTGCCATGTACCCGCCGATCATGGCGGCAATAATCAGCTCGATACTGAAAGGCCGGTCCAGTACATTGATCGTGGATGCATATAGCATCACCATGGTGATAAATATCAAGGCGCTTCCGATACGGAACATTTCCCGGCGGCCAAACCGTGTTGCGTCCTCTATTCGTTGGATGTTTTTGAGTTCCACTAATGTGCTCCAGTTATTCTTATTACAAGCAGTAGATTTCCGATTGCTCGTTTTTTAATGAGCGCACATTATTCCGCAGAAAACAAAGGGGCGGGCTGACGTATGTCACCTAGTATGAATCGTCAACCTGACAAATTTGGTTAATGTACTCATTGAGCTGTGTTTGTAAAGTTAAAACCTGATCGATTGATCTTGAACGGTGGTTGCTCCCCTCGCCAAATGGCTGGAAGTCTGGGCACGTTATCGATGAGGTTACTTTGCCTTCTTCTTCTTTTCTTTCTTGAGGTCTTTCAGTACTTTCAGACCTTTTGTGCGTTGCGCTGAAATAATTTTCAGGCGGGATTCAATTTCATGCTGCAATTCCTTGTCCTGCGTTTGGGCGAGGGTCTCTTCTAAAATCTTTTTCTCGTTACGTAAGGCCTTGAGAACTTTCTTGAGCGATTTGTATTTCTCAATTTGGGCATGACGTTCATCATTGAGAATTCCGGCTAATTTATCGAGCAGAAGTTTAATTTTCACAGGATGTATCTCCCTTTAGGGCGTTTCAATAATTTCGGCAATTTCATGCTCATCAAGCGCAATGCTTCTCATGGCACTCTGGTCGTCCCGACTCGAAGTAGAAAATAAGACCACGCCAGCTTCGACCAGGTCCCAGCATATTTCTCTACAGTAGGAAATATCATTCATCAGTGAAGTCGCCATTTGCACGTCAACTTGATTTTTCCTGATTAATCTGTCCAGGCCATTACTGATTTTTTCAGTCTTTTCCTCAATCTCGAGTTTCAGTGAATCCAGATTAAGCGACATGGCCGAAATATCCGTTTCTCCAGCTGCTCGGCTGGCTTCAATTTTTTTCAATACCCGGATAATCACGAATCTCAGTTTATTGTATTCTTTTGAGATATAGGCGTTGTCCGATTTTAAGGACCGGTTGAGGTTTTTTCTCAGATGTTTTACACCTTTTACCGCCTCAACGATATGCTGACCGGCATCACGCAAGGAATTCAGTTCCTCCTTCAGCACGCCTTTGGAGTACCCGCCCTGGGTGTGAATTATGAATTCAACAATTGCGCCGTAAAGGGCCTTGATCTTACGTTCATAAACATCATCAATATCCTTTTCGATGATATCTGTAGATTTCTTGATCACCTGCTTGGGCTTCAATTCAGATTTAAAAACTTGCCTGTGTATGCTCAGTCCGTTGGCAATCACACCCGTTGAAATGTCATAGAGCCGGATGGTTTCGTTCCTGACTGCCTCGGCTGCGGCATCAGCAACTTCCATGGCTGACGCATTGAGATATTTGGGACGCTCGATTTCAGGCTCTTCGGTGGGCATCAGTTTTTCTAGCATCTTCACCAGCAGCCCCAGCAACGGCAGCATCACGATGATCCCGATGACATTAAACAGGGTATGGAAGACGGCCAATTGGAGTGTGTAATTATCCCCGGCGATACCCAGGTGGCCACTAATCCAGTCAACCGCCATTATCAACTGGTAGATACCGAGTACCGCGATCAAACCCGTGCTGACATTGAAGATCAGGTGGGCAACAGCCAGGCGTTTCCCGTCAACGCCGGAACTCAGGGCGCCAATAATTGCGGTGATGGTCGTTCCTACATTTGAACCGATAGCAACCGCCAGCGCGTTTTCATAGCTGACTTGCCCGGCGGCGAGCGCAGTTAATATCAGCACCAGGGTCGCGTGACTGGATTGCATCACAACGGTCGCCAAAATACCGACTCCGGCAAAGACAAATACGCCGGGATAACCTGTCATTGCGTATTCCGCCAGGTTAATTCCCTGGCCAAAGGTATCGAAACCATCCTTCATGTAATGGATACCCAGGAACAGGAACCCCAGTCCGGCTAATACATAACCGGTGCCCTTGAGATTCTTCGCCTGTTGCAGCATCAGGATGACACCGAATACCAGCATTGGCATGGCGTAGGAGGACAGGTTGACCTTCAGGCCAAAGCCGGCCACCAGCCAGGCACCGGTGGTAGTTCCAAGGTTGGCACCAAAAATAATACCGATGGCAGATGCCAGTTCTAATAGACCTGCGCTGAGAAACGAAATGGTAATTACAGAAACCAGTGAGCTTGACTGCATAATCGAGGTTGCTACAACACCGAATGCCATGCTCTTGGGCGTGTTGCTGGTTGATGCCCTGAGAATCTTTTCCAGTGTTCCTCCAGTAAAGGTTTTAAAACCCTCCTCGAGTGAAATCATGCCAAACAGGAATACTGCAACACCCGCTGCTATCGTTTTGAACTCCCCGCTGATCCAGAAACCATATCCCATGATGACAAAAATAATGGGGAGCAGGAGTTTACGAAGCATTACATGAAACCAAAATTTTGATGATTAGATTCGCTTAATTATGGTCGTGAGTGATTAATGAATTGACTAGGAAGAATGATACCCGAGGTTGGGCGTGGACCGATACACTGATATTTATGAATAAAGTGGTCAGCGATATGTTTTCTTTTGCAAAAACACTCTGAGCGCTTTTCGAAAACCTGCGAATGCAAAACCTGTGGGATGCGATCGAAATTTATGCTGCAGTATTAACCGGGCTTTAAAACGGGTGTTGCCCACATATGTGTCTAGAACGTCCTCAACTTAGCAGTGGGGGCGCTGGGGCGGGTATTGTCTTACCGGGACACGGCACAAGTACATCCCTGTAGCCTCATCCTCGGCTTCCTGCCTCGTA
>RCNE010000294.1_pt1 | contig 27065 bp, 26 predicted proteins | sample 2041361 | NCBI WGS metagenome assembly RCNE01 (sample SAMN09708229, study PRJNA481090) | Marine sediment metagenome, whole genome shotgun sequencing project. | reverse complement strand
GTCATACGGGACTGACCACCCTTCCAGCCGTCAAAGGCAAGCGCGTCCCAGCCATCTTGCCGGTAGCTCTTATACCAGCCACGGATGGTGTCGTCGTCCAAATACAGAAAATCCGAAATCTCTTGGCAGGATTTGCCGTCGTCGAGCAGCAAGATCGCATTGGCCCGACGGGCAATACCGTGGTCCTCGCGCTGGCGACGCACGCAAGCCTCAAGCTCGAGGCGGGCTGGTGAGGAAAGAAAGCCAGGGCGGATCATAAGCAATAGCTGAATCGTTCCAAACCCAGCAGTCAAGTCAACAAATTCGGCTTCTGCAGGACTCGGAGTATAGTTGAACAACACAAGAAAATGCTGGAACACACCCCGAAGAAAGTAGACTCGTCTTGCTACACACTTTGCTACACAGGGAAGCTTTGGATAATCATTTAAAGCTTTGATAAATAAGTATTAATTTTTTAAATAATTCTGTCCTGTCGGACTGAGCCTTCGCACGGAAACAATGTTAGAGCCAGAAAATGCATGGAAAGGCTTCTTTGCAGCGCGGTTAATTGTTAAGCCTACTTTCCAATCCGATAGCATTATTGTTTGTATTGATCAGGGAGGTCGCAATGGTTGAGAATATTCATCTGCCTGAGCGGCTCTATCTGGACTTCGACAGCTTCTTTGCCTCAGCGGAGCAGCATTTCAATCCCTCCCTGCGCGGAAAGCCCGTCGGCGTTGTGGCATTGGATTCACTGCACACAGGCTGCATCGCGGTCAGCCGTGAGGCAAAGGCACGCGGCGTGAAGTCAAACATGCCTGCCCGCGAAGCCCGCAAAATTATCCCTGATATGATTTTTGTCGTGGCACGCCCTGATGTCTATGTGGAATTTCACAACCGCATTCTAGCTGTGATCGAGACTGTGGTTCCGATCCAGTATGTCCGTTCGATTGATGAGGTCGTCTGCGCGTTGTTGCCCAGTGAGGGCCGGCAAGCGCTTGCCCTCGCAGAGCGGATCAAGGTCGCCTTATCGCAGAACTTCAGCCCTGTCTTAACATGCTCCATTGGGTTGGCAGCAACGGAGCTTTTGGCAAAGCTGGCGGCTGAGCGGCATAAACCGAACGGCATATTCCTGATTGATCCCCCGATGCTTCCGGCTTGTTTTGCGGGCCTCAAACTTGGCAAACTGCCCGGGATCGGGGAGGGGATGCAGGCGCGCCTGACGGCTGCTGGTATTGATGATTTCGCAGCACTCTGGGCGCTGGCGCCCAAGCAGGCCCGTGCCATTTGGGGCAGTGTCGAGGGGGAGCGGTTCCTGCAAGAACTGCACGGCACCCACGCGCCGCGCGACCAGACACGTAAGCGTACCTTCGGGCACAGCCGCGTTCTACCGCGTGAGTGGCGCAGCCCCGAGAAGGTTGAGGATTGTGCGAGGCAGCTGCTTGCCAGTGCGGCACGGCGTCTGCGTCGCACTGATTTGCGGGCAAGCAAGCTGACGCTTGCGATGCGCAGCCAGCGCCTTAGATCGACCCGCGAAAAGAGCGCACAGGCGCAGCGGTGGACGTGGGAGGGGCATTTCCCGCCGTCCCGTGATGATCGCAGCTTTGGACGCGCGCTGGGGGAGGGGCTGGCACTGGCCCGCGCGCAGATGCCGTTCTTGCCTGCGTCTGTGTCTGTAATGCTACACGGGCTAGAGGCGGAGGGCGCGCTCACGGGTGATCTGTTTGCTGCGATGAATGACGATGCGGAAGACCGTGCCCGCTGGGAGAATGTGAGCAAGACCATCGATGATCTGCGCAGCCGTTTTGGAGGCAAAGCGCTATCGCTGGGGCAACATGAGGCCATGCCGGGCGGTTATGTGGGCGGCAAGATCGCGTTTGGTCGTATTCCGGAGGCTGATGATTTCGAAGAGGCGACTGGAAACGACGGTGATACCCACTTTTGCTCGTTCTGATGGAGGCCTGGGAGGCATGGAGAATGCCCCCCAAGATCCTCAGCGGCATTGCCCGGATAACTTGCCGCGCCAGATCAGCGATTGTCTGTCTAAATCTGCAATGTCAGCCGCACCCCTACGCCAGTGGCGCGAGGTGCATCTGGCCATGGACACTGCCACATCCGACATCCGCGCAGTCGAATTCACCTCCAGCCGCGACGGCGACAGCCCCATGTTGCCCGACTTGCTCGGCCAGATCCCCGAGGACGAGCGGATCGGCACCGTAACCGCCGGCGGAGCCTACGATAAGCGCAAATTTTCTACACATGATAATTTCAGATGTGATGTATGTCTTTGATATAATAAATTAAAAACTAAACTCAGCATTGGTGTGTCGGACTGAGCCTCAATCATGTCAAATATTCAACACCGTAGTTCGGCGAAGGGTTTGCAATCCGCTACGGGTGGTCTGGGGGAAAGTCTGGGGATCTAACATCCAAAATGCCCCAGATGTTCTCAATTCTTCCCAACTTCAAAAATCGTCTGACTAGACATCTTCGCCACACAAGAGTGTTAAGTAAATGATTTATATGATATTTTTAGAATACTGTACTGGAGCGGGTAACGAGAATCGAACTCGTAACTAAAGCTTGGGAAGCTGCCGTGATACCTTTTCACCATACCCGCGCACCAATGGGAATGGCGTAAAGCGAGGCCATGCAGCCGTCAAGAGGCTTTGCGCGCGGTGACATAGTTGATCCGCGCAGGGATCGATAGGCCTGCCTCGGTTTGGTAGATCGACAGCGCTTCGGTCAAGGCATCGAGCAGAATGCCCTGCTTATTACTGTCTGCACCATGGTGGTTGATCGCCATATTCGCAGGGCCGATGAGACACATCGTGTGTGCCAACGCGCGCGGACCCTCGGCGCAGATGAGCCCTTCCTCCACCACGTTGATTTGGGCACTCAGGCCAGCGGACGTCAGCATGCCATCGACATACTCAAGGTTACGAAAGGCAAAGGGACCGGGCGCATCCGGGTCGGACTTTGGTACAGGGCCAAGTATTTGCCGCGCGATTTGGGCGGGCAGGGTAAAGAAAGGGTTGTCGGCGATGGCGCTCCAGGCGGAAAAGCTGATGATCCCGTCTGCGCGCAGGGCGTTGGCCATATTCTCGAAGGCGGCTTTGCTGTCGTTAAAGAACATCACACCGAACCGCGATACGATGGCATCGGCGGACTGGGGCACAAAGGGATGTGTCTGCGCATCGGCGTCGAGGAGGCCCACATTGGTTCTACCCAAGGCGCGGGCATGCGCAGCTTCAAGAAGCGTGGATGAGATGTCGATGCCAGTGACGTGACCCGTTTCGCCGATCTGGTTCGCCACGGCGAGGGTACTGGTCCCCGCACCACAGCCGATATCGAGCACGCTTTGACCTTCGCGCAATTCTGCTTGTGCGAGGGTGCGGTGCAAGATCGGGGCAAACATCGCGTCCATCGTTGCGCGCTGATCTACCCAGATTGGGCCTGCGTCGTCGGTCCAAAAGCCGCGTTGCTCGTTGTTGTCGCTCATCCGCGTCTCCGCCTGCGTCCGCCGCCTGATTTGTCACCGCCGCCTGTGTTGAAGGTCGCTGTAGGCAACGTCACGATGGAATTGAGGATTGGGAAGGGTTCAACGGCATTCGGCATGGCCGAGGCATTGACGAAATGTTCCTGAAAGCGCGGCTCGATTGCTGTCTCGATCTTGTGGATGTTGCGCACGATCTCCTCGATCTCGGTCCGTGCTTCACGGTTGAGGAGAGCGATGCGCGCCCCTGTTCCAGCAGCGTTACCCGCCGAGGTGACCTTATCCAAAGGCGCGTCTGGGATCATGCCCAGTACCATCGCGTGTTTGGTGGAGATATGCGCACCGAATGCCCCTGCGAGGACCACACGGTCGACCTTATCCACGCCGAATTTATCCATTAACAGGCGTGCGCCGGAGTACAGCGCGGCCTTTGCCATCTGGATTTCGCGGATGTCGCGGTTGGTGACCGTGATCTTTGGCCCGTCGTTGGCCGTGCCGTCATAGACCAGATAGCTGTTGGTGCGCCCGTCAGCAAACACAGCGGCACTGCCCGTCTGCTCCGTTGTTCCGATAAGGCCGGGCGCGTCCACGATGCCGTGCATGCGCATCTCGGCGACCATCTCGATGATGCCGGAGCCGCAGATGCCTGTGACACCGGTCTGCGCAATCGCTGCGTTAAAGCCTTCCTCATCAGACCACAGGTCGGAGCCGATGACTTTGAACCGCGGCAGCTTGGACACAGGGTCAATCTCGACCCGCTCGATCGCGCCGGGTGCTGCCCGCTGGCCCGAGCTGATTTGTGCACCTTCAAAGGCTGGACCCGTAGGGGATGAGCAGGCGAGCACTTTTTCTTTGTTGCCCAGCAGGATTTCAGCGTTGGTGCCCACGTCGACGACCAGAACGAGGTCTTCGGAGGTTTGTGGACTTTCTGACAAAGCCACCGCAGCCGCGTCAGCGCCTACATGGCCTGCGATACACGGCAGGATATAGACGCGAGCAGATTCGTGGATGTTGAGGTCCAGATCTCGTCCGCGCATCCGCATGGCGTTAGAGGTGGCCAGCGCAAAGGGCGCTTGGCCCAACTCAAACGGGTCAATGCCAAGAAAGAGGTGGTGCATGACCGGATTACATACAAACACCGAATCCACGATGAGCTGTTTGTCGATCTGCGCCTCCGAGGCGAGCTGTGTAAACAGGCTGCACATCCCCTCGCGCACGGCGAGCGTCATTTCCTCTGCACCCGATGCGTTCATCATGGAATAGCTGACGCGGCTCATCAAATCTTCGCCAAAACGGATTTGCGGGTTCATCACCCCGGAGGAGGCGACGACTTCGCCGGTTTGCAGGTCACACAGATGGGCCGCGATGGTGGTGGAGCCGAGATCGACCGCGACACCGAAGATCGTGCCATCGTAGAAACCGGGCCAGATGTGCATGATGCGGGGCTTATTCTCGTGATCGCCAAGATGCACAGCCACGGTGACTTTCCAGCCGCCTTTGCGCAGGATCGGCTGCATCACGTGCAAGATGTGTAGATCGGCAGTGATATCGTCCAGCTCCCACTGCTCCAGCAGCGCTTTTTGCAACCGCTCCAGATCACCTGAAGGGTCGTGCATATCAGGTTCTTGAACTTCGACATAAAAGAGCTTGGTTGAGGGGTTGAGCGTGATGTCACGCACTTCGGCACGCTTGCGCACCACCTGTTTGTGCACTTGGCTCTCGGCAGGCACGTCGATGATGACATCTTTGAGCACCGTCGCCTGACAGCCCAAACGGCGGCCCTTCTTCAGCCCGCGCTTCTCATCATAGCGCGCTTCAACCTTGTTCCACTCGGACAGTGCATCTTCGGCCACAGTCACGCCGTGCTTGGAAAACTCCCCATATCCCGGTGTGATCTGGCACTTGGAGCAAATGCCGCGCCCGCCACAGACGGAATCGAGGTCAACCCCAAGCTGGCGCGCCGCCGTGAGCACAGGCGTGCCCATAGGAAAGCGACCGCGTTTGCCGGATGGGGTAAAGATAACAAGGGGATCGTCGCTCATGGCTCAAGCATCCTGTACTATGTTTTTTAGCACCATAGCCAAGGACGCGGGCAGGGGAAGACCGCCCGCGTCATAAATCCGCACAAGGGCGTCATTTCAGACAATTATGGTCAGGTGTTTAGACGCTCGTGAAAGATGAATCCCAGAAAGTTCAGCAAAAGCTGCGCCGCCAAAATTGAGGTAGAGCCTGTAGGGTCATAGTCGGGGGCGACTTCCACCAGATCAATGCCGACAACCTCATGACGCTCGGACACCGTTTTAAGCATCTCCAGCACTTCGTAATACAGAAAACCGCCATGGGAGGGCGTGCCGGTGCCGGGCGCGATGGAGGGACAGAAGGCGTCGATATCAATGGTCACATAGACCCGCGCATCTGTCGGGATATGCGCGATGACACCCGCGGCACCCATCTTGCGGGCTTGTCGCACGCTGATGATATCGGATCCCATGGCGCGGGCATCATCGTAGCCCTCTTTGGCTGTGGAGCTGACGTTGCGAATGCCTACTTGGGTCAGGCCCGTAACGTAGTCATGCTCGGCCGCGCGGCGCATGGGGTTGCCGTGTCCGTGGCGCACCCCGTGGCGCACATCGACGAAATCCAGATGGGCGTCGATTTGCAGAATGTGAATGTCGCCTTGTCCGTCAAATGCACGGATGCAGGGGATATTGATCGAGTGATCACCACCGATCACAACAGGCAAGGCGGCAGCCTCCAAAGCGGCACGCACGCCTGCCTCGATGTTTGCATGGCTGGTCTCGGTATCGGTATGCACAATATCTGCATCCCCCATGTCCACGATATTCACATCACCGGGCAGGTAGGTCGCATCGTCTTCATGATCATAGGCACCCGCATGGCCAAAGCTGAAGAGAGTGGACGCTTCGCGCACACCGCGCGGACCAAACCGCGCGCCAGAGCGGTATTGTGTCCCCGCATCGTAGGGCGCACCCAGAATGGCCACATCCGCATCAAGCTTGTCCCACTCCGGCTCATAGCGCCGTTTTCCAAACGTCGCGATCCCGACAAAGGGCAGGTCCAGCCTGCCGCCCTCATAGCCATGTTTCGTCATGCAATATCTCCGCTTTTGGCGCAGCTTTGAGCAAGGATTGCGCAAATGCAAGCATCAGTGCGCTACAGGTCTTTTCAAGCGCGTCTATCCATGAAATAGCAAACCGCCAAATGATGCCATTACCCTTGGAGGTTATTATGGAGATTCGTGAGGCCCTGACGTTCGATGATGTGTTGCTGGTTCCTGCCGCATCCTCGGTCCTGCCGTCCACCGCTGACACCCGTACATTCGTGACCAAATCGATTGCGCTGAACATACCTTTGCTCAGCTCTGCGATGGATACGGTGACCGAAGGGCGCATGGCGATTGCCATGGCACAGGCGGGCGGGATGGGCGTGATCCACCGTAACCTTACCACTGACGAGCAAGCCCGCGAAGTGCGCCGCGTCAAACGGTTTGAAAGCGGGATTGTCTATAACCCGATTACCCTGCGTGCGAACCAGACGCTGGCTGATGCCAAGGCCCTGCAAGAACGCTACCGCGTCACAGGATTTCCCGTGGTGGACGAGGGCGGTCGCGTTGTAGGCATCGTCACGAACCGCGACATGCGCTTTGCAACTGCGGATGACACGCCCGTACATCTGATGATGAGCACCGATAACCTCGCCATTCTGCATGAACCCGCCGACCGCGACGAAGCGATCAGTCTGATGAAAGCACGCCGCATTGAAAAGCTGTTGGTGACGGATGGCAAAGGTAAGCTGACAGGCCTGCTGACGCTCAGAGATACCGAGCAGGCCGTGCTCAACCCCACAGCGTGTAAAGACGAACTTGGTCGTCTGCGCGTGGCTGCAGCCACCACAACAGGCGATGCAGGGTTTGAGCGGTCCCAAGCGCTGGTGGATGCGGGTGTGGACATGATCGTGATCGACACGGCGCATGGTCATTCCGAAGGCGTCGCGATCGCCGTTGAGCGCGCCAAACAGCTGAGCAATGAAGTGCAAGTTGTCGCCGGAAACGTGGCAACAGGCGAGGCGACACGCGCATTGATCGGTTCAGGGGCCGACGCTGTGAAAGTAGGCATTGGCCCCGGCTCGATCTGTACGACGCGTATGGTTGCAGGCGTGGGTGTGCCACAGCTAACGGCGATTATGGATTGTGCGAATGCGGCGGGTGATACGCCTGTAATCGCTGACGGCGGTATCCGCCTATCGGGCGACTTTGCAAAAGCAATCGCTGCGGGCGCGTCCTGCGCTATGGTCGGCTCTATGGTTGCTGGCACAGACGAAAGCCCCGGCGAAGTCATTTTATATCAGGGCCGTAGCTTCAAAAGCTATCGCGGTATGGGCAGCCTCGGCGCCATGGCGAGCGGTTCGGCGGACCGGTACTTCCAGAAAGATGCCGCGAGCGACAAGTTGGTTCCAGAGGGCATCGAAGGGCAAGTCGCTTACAAAGGCACGGCGGCCGCAGTGCTGCACCAGATGGTCGGTGGCCTGCGCGCCGCGATGGGCTACACCGGCTGTGCCACGGTGGCAGAAATGCGCAAGAATTGCTCGTTCGTAAAGATCACTGGCGCAGGCTTGTCCGAGAGCCACGTACACGATGTACAAATCACCCGCGAATCCCCCAACTATAGAATTGGCTAAACCATGACCCCAGCTGCACGGGTGGCGGCAGCCATCGAAATCCTCGACATGATAGGTGATGGCCTTCCAGCAGAGCAAGTGCTCACCCGCTGGGGTCGTAGCAACCGGTTTGCAGGCTCCAAAGACCGCGCCGCGATCCGCGACTATGTCTTTGACGTGATGCGCGTTCGCCGAAGTGTGGCCTGGCTGGGCAGAGCGGGTACGGGACGGGGGCTGATGATTGGCCTTCTGCGCAAGCGGGGCATTGATCCCGATACCTTGTTTAACGGTGAGGGGCACGCACCCGCACCCCTGATGGACTATGAAGAGGATCTCCCCACGGGGGATATGCCACAACAAGAAGCGTGGAACCTGCCCGAATGGTTGGTTGAGCGGTTTGCCGAAGGGCTGGGTGATACCGCAGAGAAAACCGCGATGGCATTGCAGGAGCGTGCGCCTGTAACTTTACGGATAAATACATCTAAAACAAATATATCCGATGCGATCCTCATGCTAAAAGACGCAAGTGTCGAGGGTGCGCCGAACCCATTGAGCCCCACCGCGCTCACCGTGGTTGAGGGCAACAGACGCATCCGAAACTCACCCGCATATCTCGAAGGTTTCGTTGAGTTACAGGACGCCAGCAGTCAGGCCATCGTCGATGCGCTGCCCCAATCGGCACGCGTACTGGACTACTGCGCAGGCGGAGGCGGCAAGGCACTGGCCATTGCTGCGCGGGGTGCGGATGCGGTATTTGCCCATGACATTGAGCCATCTCGCATGCGAGACTTGCCACTGCGTGCAGCGCGTGCAGATGCCGAGATCACGCAGCTTGACGGCAGTGAGCTTGCACGCTCAGGTCCGTACGATCTGGTCCTCGTGGATGCACCGTGCTCGGGCAGCGGCTCATGGCGGCGCGCACCCGAGGCGAAATGGCGCCTCACACCTGAACAGCTCGCACACACCATGTCGGTTCAAGACAGCATCCTTGATGACGCGATGGTGCTGGTCGCCGACGGTGGAACACTTGCCTATGCCACATGTTCGATCCTGCCGGAGGAAAACCGCGCGCGCGTAGATGCGTTTTTGACCCGCCATTCCGGCTGGAAATGTGTCTGGGATCATACGTTTGACATCAGCGATCTGGGTGACGGTTTCTACACCGCACATCTTCAGCAGGCTTGACGCCACCCAATTAATCACCAAACTTCAACTATTGCGGGTATAACGGTCTTTTTTCGCGTGGCGGTTAATTGGGGATTAACCCTTCGGGCCAAGAGTACGGTTAGGATTCGGATCTGATGTCCGGTCATGCTTGGAAGGGGAAATATGCAGCAGAGTACTGCTACATCACTGACGGAACGGGTGATTATGATCACACCGCAGCGGTTGTTTGTTCTGCTGGGCTTGGCGGTGCTTTTGTGCGGTGCCGCGATCCTTACGCTTGAAGGGGCGCTACAACGTGCGGCGATTGCGGCTGGGATGAGCCTGGCTTGTTTGGCTGCGATGCTGCTGCTTTTGCGCACAGGCCACAGTATTGCACGCAGCCAGAGCCAAAAAGCAGTTAGCCATTTCATCACAAACGACAGCGCTCCAAGTTTCATCACCAAGAACGACGGTCAGATCATCTCCGCCAATGCAGCAGCGGATCGTGCCTTTGGCCAAACAGCTGATGCCACATTGGCAGCGGTCCTGGCAGACAGGATCGTCAATCCAGGTCCGATGTTGTTTCGCCTGCAATCACGCGCCACCGCAAGCGGGTCTGCCCGTGAAGAGATCGTGACCAACAGTGGACAGGTCCTCTTGGCAGTCCACGCCATTGGAGCGGATGGATTCGCGTGGCGGGTAGAACCCCAGAACACGCAGGCGGCAGGCAGCTTACCAACAGACAGCCGTATCTTGCCGATGTTGATGGTCGGGCGTAGTGGTGCGATATTGTCGATGAACCATTCTGCGCGCCAGTTTATTGGCGCACGGGGTAAATCGCTTGATTCTATTTTTGCTGAACAAATTGTTGTTCCCGGCACGGTCATGCAAGTCTCGACCACATCTGGCAACCAACCCGCGCTTATTGCGCAAACTGATGCCGGCGCAGGCCGCCGTGCGCTCTACTTGTTGCCGCCTCCTGCTGTAGGTGATCAGGTTCCCAGTCACGATTGGGAAGTGTTTCAAGATATGCCAATCCCGATGATCAAGATAGCACCCGATGGAACTGTCCAAGCGTATAACAAGCGTGCTTCGAAGTTGATTGGTGTGATTCTTGAAGAGGGCGCACATTTGTCTGCTCTTATGGAGGGATTGGGGCGCTCGATTACCGACTGGCTCAGCGATACGCTGGCGGGGCGGTTAATCCAGAAATCGGAATTCCTGCGCCTGACCCGCGGGGATTGTGAAGCTTTTGTGCAGGTCACGCTCAACCGGATCGAAGAAGATGGATCCCCAGCGCTGATCGCCGTGCTCCATGATGCAACCGAGCTAAAATCGCTAGAAGCGCAATTCGTTCAAAGCCAAAAGATGCAAGCAATCGGTCAGCTTGCTGGAGGCGTCGCCCATGACTTCAACAATCTGCTAACAGCAATTTCTGGGCATTGCGATTTGCTCTTGTTGCGCCATGATCAGGGCGACACTGACTATAGCGATTTGGTGCAAATCAATCAAAACGCCAACCGTGCGGCCGCTCTTGTCGGACAGCTTCTTGCCTTCTCCCGCAAGCAGACATTGCGCCCCGAAACGCTTGATATGCGCGATACGCTTGCTGATTTAACGCATCTTCTGAACCGCTTGGTGGGTGAAAAGATAACACTGACGCTAAGCCATGATCCGGTTCTGGAACCTATCCGCGCTGATAAGCGGCAGCTGGAGCAGGTCTTAATGAACTTGGTGGTAAATGCACGTGACGCCATGCCATCAGGTGGGGAAATTCGTATCATTACGGAATGTAATACGCTCACAACTCCCTTGCAGCGCGATCAGGTGACCGTCCCTGCGGGGCAATATGTTACCATCAAGGTGAGCGATGATGGCGTTGGAATTGCTTCCGATAAGCTGCAGAAAGTGTTCGAGCCCTTCTTTACCACAAAGCGTACAGGCGAGGGGACAGGGTTAGGTCTTTCAACAGCCTACGGTATTATCAAGCAAACCGGCGGTTATATTTTTGTCGACAGCTCTGAGGGTGTCGGGACCTGTTTCACGCTGTACTTCCCTGTGCTCAGCCAATCCACGCAGCCAGTTGTCGAAAAAACGACCGACAAACCTGCATTGGTTAATCCAACCCACAATGGTGGAGTCATCCTATTGGTGGAAGACGAAGCGCCAGTGCGCGCCTTTGCCAGCCGTGCGTTAAGGTTGCGGGGGTATACCGTTCTGGAAGCCGAGAACGCAGAAGCCGCACTCGAAACGCTTGAAGATGCGGAGCTCAAAATTGATGTCTTTGTCACGGATGTTGTCATGCCGGGCATGGACGGTCCGAGTTGGGTCCGCCAAGCATTAATCGCCCGGCCAGACGTCCGCGTTGTCTTTGTCTCCGGCTATGCCGAGGACAGCTTGGGCGAGGCGCAAAAGAAGATACCCAATTCAGTATTCCTGCCCAAACCTTTCTCGCTCAATGATCTAACAGAGACGGTAAACAAGCAGCTTCACTAGGTTTTGGAAATGCTATCGTAGAGGGCAAAATCCTCCGCAAACTTTCGGCGGAACCGCTCCTCCACATCGGAGGATAGCACGACGTCGAGGGCCGGTGATACATTCTCACGCTCAAGGCTGAGCTTCACATTCAAACGATCTTCGAGAAAGGACTGAAGCTTCGGTTGATCTTCGTAAGCAAACAGGTGGGTGATGCCGGTCCCGTTGGGTTGGCGCTCCAAGAACTTCAGCTGATTACCAACTTCTGCAAATGATGGCCGCTTTCCCTTCATGTAACCAAGGGCAAAGTCATCAAAACTGATTCCCTGCGTATTATTGGGCTTATCTTTCATGAAGGGGCGCTGGCGGTAACGATACCAACTGCTTAGCCAACTGATGGGCTCACGCATCACTGCCATAAGCTCCATCTCAGCATCACATACATTCAGAAACATAGGACGAATGAATCGATTATAGCGATAGACGGGCGCGTGCTTCAAAAGCGGTGGATCGTTGATCACAAGGTCGGCACGCGGTGCTAATGCGGATTGATATGCAGTCGTGCCGGTTTTAGGCATCGACAAAAACGCTAGGCGTTCTTTAAAGAAAACAAGCATATAGACCCTCCAGACAGCCTAAGCTTAGTCTTACCCCCAAGCATACACAACTTCTTAACCAATCGCATCCAAAGATAGGATCAGAATAATTTGATTGAAATGTTCTCACTTTGTCCACATAAGAACATTAGCAGAACATAAAACTCTGGTGCCGGTGACGATTGCCGCCACCTTCACCCTGTGACAGTAAGGGACGAACCCAAATGGCAACGGCAGATCTTTTGAATATGGATAAGAAAACGGCAGACAAGCAAAAGGCGCTAGACAGCGCACTGGCGCAAATTGAACGGCAGTTCGGCAAAGGCTCAATTATGAAGCTGGGTGCTGAGGGTGCGGTACAAGATATCACCGCATCGTCCACCGGATCGCTGGGGCTTGATATTGCTCTGGGCATCGGCGGCTTGCCCATGGGGCGGATCATCGAGATTTACGGTCCAGAATCGTCAGGTAAAACCACGCTGACATTGCATTGCGTGGCCGAGCAGCAGAAGGCGGGCGGCGTATGCGCATTTGTTGATGCCGAGCACGCGCTTGATCCACAGTACGCAAAGAAGCTTGGCGTCGACATTGACGAGTTGCTGATTTCCCAGCCCGACACTGGCGAACAAGCGCTTGAAATCACGGACACTCTCGTTCGGTCGGGTGCCGTGAATATGGTTATTGTGGATTCGGTTGCGGCACTCACGCCCAAATCCGAACTTGAGGGCGAGATGGGCGACAGTTCAGTTGGTGTTCAAGCCCGCCTGATGAGCAAGGCCATGCGCAAGCTCACCGGTTCGATCTCCAAATCCAACTGTATGGTTATCTTTATTAACCAGATCAGAATGAAAATCGGCGTCATGTTTGGATCACCCGAGACGACGACCGGCGGTAACGCGCTAAAGTTCTACTCCTCTGTACGCCTTGATATTCGTCGCATCGGGTCAATCAAGGACCGTGACGAGGTGGTCGGCAACCAGACCAAAGTAAAGGTCGTCAAAAACAAAGTGGCATCGCCGTTCAAACAGGTTGAATTCGAGATCATGTACGGCGAGGGCATCTCCAAAATGGGGGAGCTGTTGGACATGGGTGTGGCCGGCGGTATCGTCGATAAATCCGGTAGCTGGTTCTCCTATGGAGATGAACGGATCGGGCAGGGTCGTATCAATGCAAAAGCCTATCTACGCGATAATCCGGCAATGGCCCACGATATCGAAGACAAGATCCGCGCGGCACATGGCCTTGATTTTGATGGGTCCGCTGACAAAGATGATCCTGATATTCTGGACGATTGATAGGCCTACGCACATAAGCCTTGAGTGATAATCCGTAAAAAGGGTGCGTACCGCAGGGTGCGTGCCCTTTTTTGATGCCGCGCCTGTGGACAGCACTCTATGCCACCGCTATCTCAAAAGAGTATTTTCGCGTGCCCAAAGGACGGACATCATGCAAACGGTTAACGAAATCCGCTCAACCTTTTTGAACTATTACGGTGATCATGGTCACGCGATTGTGCCGTCCAGCCCGCTGGTGCCGCGCAATGATCCGACGCTGATGTTCACCGCTGCAGGGATGGTGCAATTCAAAAACCTGTTCACCGGTGTTGAGACCCGCGAATATACCCGTGCAACCACTGCGCAGAAATGTGTACGGGCAGGGGGTAAGCACAACGATCTGGACAATGTTGGCTATACGGCGCGCCACCATACCTTTTTTGAGATGCTCGGCAACTTTAGTTTTGGTGATTATTTCAAGGAAGAGGCGATTCCGCTTGCATGGGATTTGCTCACAAAGGTCTTTGGCATTGATGAAAAACGCCTGTTGGTCACGGTCTATCACACCGATGACGAGGCCGTTGCGATCTGGAAAAAGCATGCGGGCCTAAGCGATGATCGTATCATCCGCATCGCGACTGACGACAATTTCTGGTCCGCCGGCCCAACAGGCCCTTGTGGTCCGTGCACCGAGATTTTCTATGACCACGGTGATCACATTTGGGGCGGCCCTCCCGGCTCCCCTGATGAAGATGGTGACCGGTTTGTAGAAATCTGGAACCTTGTATTTATGCAATACGAGCAATTTGAGGATGGCACACGCAGCGATTTGCCCAACAAATCCATTGATACCGGCATGGGCATCGAACGTGTCGCAGCCCTGTTGCAAGGCACGAATGACAACTACGCGACTGATCTGATGCGCAGCTTGATTGAGGCGTCCGCCAATGCCACCAGCAGCGATCCCGACGGGCCGGGCAAGACGCACCACCGCGTGATTGCAGATCACCTGCGCTCGACCTCCTTCCTGATGGCCGATGGTGTGATGCCCAGCAACGATGGCCGTGGATACGTGCTGCGCCGGATTATGCGCCGCGCCATGCGCCATGCACATCTGCTAGGGGCACAAGATCCGCTGATGCACCGATTGGTGCCGGCATTGGTCGCTCAAATGGGCCAAGCCTACCCCGAGCTGGGCCAAGCACAGAGCATGATCGAGCAGACATTGCTGCAAGAGGAGACGCGATTCCGCCAGACCTTGGATCGCGGTTTGAAACTGCTGGATGACGAGTTGATCGCTCTGCCCGAAGGCGCCGAATTGCCAGGTGCATCCGCATTCAAACTGTACGACACATTTGGTTTCCCGCTCGACCTGACCCAAGACGCGCTGCGGGAAAAAGGCCGTACCGTGGACACTGACGGTTTCAATACTGCCATGGCCGAACAAAAGGCCAAGGCGCGCGCGGCGTGGTCCGGCTCTGGTGAGGCTGCGGACGCGACCGTTTGGTTTGACGTCGCGGAGAAGTCCGGGATCACCGAATTCCTTGGCTATGACACAGAAACGGCTGAAGGCAAGATCGCAGCTTTGGTGCAGGACGGTGAGGCTGTGGCAGAGGTGAAGGAGGGCGATGAGGTTCAAATTGCTCTGAACCAGACGCCGTTTTACGCTGAAAGCGGCGGCCAGCTGGGCGATACGGGCATCATTCGCACGGATACCGGCAGCGCACGCATCACCGATACGCGCAAAGCGGCGGGTGTGTTCATTCACATTGGCAAGGTTGAAAAGGGAAGCATTTCCAACGATCAATCTGCCGTTCTTGAAGTGGATCAGGCACGCCGTACAGCCATTCGCGCCAACCACTCCGCGACACATTTGCTACACGAAGCCCTGCGCCACGCGCTTGGGGACCATGTGGCACAGCGCGGCTCGCTCAATGCGGCGGACCGTTTGCGCTTTGACTTCAGCCATAATGAGGCTGTGAGTGCGGATGACATGCTGACTGTCGAGGCTGACGTAAACAACTATATCCGTCAGAACACGCCCGTCGAGACACGGATCATGACGCCGGATGATGCCCGTGGATTAGGCGCCCAAGCCCTGTTTGGCGAGAAATACGGGGATGAAGTGCGCGTGGTCTCGATGGGCCGTCAGACCGGCTCTGGAAAAGGGGCCGATCAAAACACCTATTCGCTGGAGCTTTGCGGCGGTACGCATGTAGTTCGTACCGGCGATATTGGTGCCTTTGTCCTCCTTGGCGATAGCGCCAGCAGCGCTGGTGTGCGCCGTATTGAGGCGCTCACAGGTGAAGCCGCGATTGCCCATCTGCGCACCCAAGATGACTTGTTGGGCCAAACTGCATTGGAGTTAAAAAGCCCGGCAGCATCTGTGCCCGAGCGCGTGCGTGCCTTGCTGGACGAACGGCGGAACCTCGCAAACGAAGTTGCCCAACTGCGCCGTGAGCTAGCCATGTCCGGCGGTGCATCCGCCCCTGAGGCGCGCCAGATCAATGGCATCAACTTCCATGCGCAAACCCTGACAGGGGTGACAGGCAAAGATCTGCCCGCGCTCGTGGACGAGCACAAAACCCGCATCGGGTCCGGTGCTGTTCTGCTGATCGCCGATACGGGCGGCAAAGCGGCCGTCGCTGCAGGCGTCACGGACGATCTCAAAGACAAACTCTCCGCCGTGGATATTTTGCGCGCTGCGGTGGCTGAGTTGGGTGGCAAAGGGGGCGGTGGCCGCCCTGATATGGCCCAAGGGGGCGGTGCCTCTGCCGAGAATGCCGATGCAGCCATTTCCGCTGCAGAAACCGTATTGAAAGGATAAAGACTGATGTCAGCCCTATGGATTGCCCACGTCACCGTTACCGATGAAGAAGCATACAAGAAGTACGCCGCAGGCGCGACTGTTGCCATCGCAGAGCATGGTGGTGAATTCATCGCCCGTGGTGGTCGCTTTGTTCAACTTGAAGGTAAAGAGCGCCCGCGCAATGTCGTCGCACGCTTCCCTGATGTGGAAACAGCCGAGCGCTGCTATCATTCGCCTGCGTATCAAGCAGCACTCCAGTTCGCCAAAGGTGCGTCAGAGCGTGAGTTGATGATCATCGAGACCAACGAATAATCGTTGGTTTAGCCTCTCAATCGCGCGCGGAGCAACCGCACACGCCATTACAACCAAAAAGGGCGCCCCAATCCGGAGCGCCCTTTTTCTAATTCAAACTCTAATGACCTCAGGCGGATTTTGACATCCGCTTACGCTCATGTGGATCAAGATAGCGCTTACGCAGACGGATGGCTTTTGGCGTTACTTCCACCAGCTCGTCATCATCGATATAAGCAATCGCTTCCTCTAGGCTCAGCGTGATTGGCGTGGTCAGACGCACCGCTTCATCCGTACCGGAAGCACGCACGTTAGTCAGCTGCTTACCCTTGAGCGGGTTCACTTCGAGATCGTTTTCGCGGCTGTGCTCACCGATGACCATGCCTTGGTAAACGTCAGTCTGTGCGCCGATGAAGAACTTACCACGATCCTCGAGCTTCCAAAGCGCGAAGGACACGGACACACCATTTTCCATAGAGATCAGAACACCAGCGCGACGGCCAGGGATTTTACCTTTGTGCGGTGCCCAGCTGTGGAAAACGCGGTTGATAACGCCTGTGCCGCGCGTGTCGGTCAGGAACTCACCGTGGTAGCCAATCAGGCCACGCGAGGGAACATGCGCGATGATGCGGGTCTTTCCTACACCGGCGGGCCTCATCTCAACCAGCTCACCTTTGCGCACACCAGTAATCTTTTCGATCACGGCACCGGAGTACTCATCATCAACGTCGATTGTGGCTTCCTCAATCGGCTCGTGACGCTCACCGTCGATATCCTGAAACAAAACCTGCGGACGCGATATTGAAAGCTCGAAACCTTCGCGGCGCATGTTCTCGATGAGAACACCCATCTGCAATTCGCCGCGCCCTGCAACCTCGAACGAGTCGCCACTTGGGCTATCGGTCACTTTGATTGCCACGTTGGATTCGGCTTCTTTCATCAAACGGTCACGGATAACGCGCGACTGTACTTTTTTGCCGTCACGACCCGCAAGCGGGCTGTCGTTGATGCCAAAGGTCACGGTAATCGTAGGTGGGTCAATCGGCTGGGCTGGGATTGCGTCAACAACAGATTGCTCGGCCAATGTATCGGCCACTGTCGCTTTGGACATACCGGCGATGGAGACAATGTCGCCGGCTTCGGCGAGGTCAATTGCTGTCTGGTCCAAACCGCGGAACGCGAGGATTTTAGTGGCGCGGAAATTCTCGATCAATGTGCCGTCGCGCGACATTGCTTTGATGGTTTGACCTGCTTTGAGCGTACCGGATTCAACACGGCCTGTTAGCAAGCGGCCCAAGAAAGGGTCGCCGCCCAACGTGGTGGCCAGCATGGTGAACGGCTTGCCTGCATCCGCGATCTGTGCGGGGGCTGGCACGTGCTTAAGCACCAGCTCAAACAATGCGGTCAGGTCCTTGCGGGGGCCGTCCAACGTCATGTCGGCCCAGCCGGAGCGACCAGAGGCATACATGTGTGGGAAATCAAGCTGCTCGTCTGTTGCATCAAGGTTGGCGAACAAATCGAAGCATTCATCGAGTGCGCGGTCAGGCTCACCATCCGCTTTATCAACCTTGTTGATCACAACGATAGGCTTGAGGCCCAGCTTCAGCGCTTTGGAGGTCACGAATTTTGTCTGTGGCATCGGACCTTCGGCCGCATCAACCAGCAGCACAACACCGTCTACCATCGACAGGATACGCTCAACCTCGCCACCAAAATCGGCGTGGCCTGGCGTATCAACGATGTTGATACGCGTGCCATTCCACTCAACAGAGGTCGGCTTGGCAAAGATCGTGATGCCGCGCTCGCGCTCCAGATCGTTACTGTCCATGGCGCGCTCGGTGGTCGCCTGGTTTTCGCGGTATGTACCGGATTGTTTCAAGAGTTCGTCCACAAGCGTCGTTTTGCCGTGGTCAACGTGTGCGATGATTGCGATGTTGCGCAGGTCCATTTGAAATACCTTATCTCAGGGGGTTGAGCGGCCTCTAACGTGCATCTGCAGCAAAGGCCAGTGAAAAACCCCCATAAGGGTTAAGCTCGGCGAGAAACGGTGCTCAATGCGTGACAGAGTTGGAAAACAGGTGGATCACGGCGATGCCGCCTACAATCATCGTAAGGCCCGCAATGGCGGCCAGATCCAGCTTTTGCCCGAAAACAGTCCATCCAATCGCGGAAATCATCACAATGCCCAATCCGCTCCAGAGTGCATAGACAATGCCGACGGACATGGTGCGCAGGGTGATTGACAAGAGATAGAAAGAGACTGCGTAGGCCAAAACCACCACCACGGAAGGGCCAAGTCTGGTGAATTGCTCACTCGCTTTGAGCGCAGTGGTGCCAACCGTCTCAAACAGAACGGCGAAGGCGAGGATCAGATAGACAGGCATGGATAAGACCTTTCACAAAGGCAGTTGCGCGGTTTCCTTGATCTCTTCCATCACAAAGCTCGCGGAAACATCGGACAGTGGCACCCGTGCGATCAGGCGTTGATAAAGCCTATCATATCCAGCCATATCCGCCACCCGCGCGCGGATCAGATAGTCGAGATCACCACTCATCCTGTAGACCCCCTGTATCTCCGGCATCGCCTTGGTCGCACTTGAGAATTTCTGTAGCCAGTCAGGCGCGTGAGCACTGGTGCGTACTTGCATGAAAACAGTCAAACTCAACCCGAGCTTGTTCGCATCCACCGTAGCAATGCGGCCCGTGATCACGCCTGCGTCTTCCAGCGTACGCACACGCCGCCAGCAGGCATTACGCGACAGCCCTACTTCTGCGCCCAAGACATCCAATGATTGCGCCGCATCACGCTGCAATGCGCTCAGTATCTTGCGGTCTATTGGGTCAATTTCATGCATAACGACACGTTGATGGGATTTTCTCCCAATATCAAGCAATATTGGCATGCCTTTGGGATAAATATTTACCGGTGGATGGGTAAGGTTGTTCAACCAGTTAACAGGAGCCAACATGATCAACCGTATCTTCCTCGACCATCCCGCCAAAGTAGACGAAACATTTTTCGAGCATATGGCCTTTGCGGGCAAGTTTTCCGGCAAACTGTTTCTGGCCGGCGGGGCGGCATTGGTCCATGCGTTCATCCCGTGCCTGTTCGAGAAGACCGCGAGCAAGATCATCGCCGAGCTCTATGCCAAAACCCATAACCGCGGGGCATAACGCTTCAACCTAAGGAAAAGGCCGCACGCAGGCGGCCTTTACTCTACCCAAAACCTTGGTGCTTACCCTTGCAGAGCTTTGTTGAGATTCTCATCAACCTTCTCAAGGAAACCCATCGTCGTAAGCCAGCTTTGATCCGGTCCGACCAACAAAGCGAGATCTTTGGTCATGTGACCTGCCTCAACCGTGTCGACCACAACCTTCTCCAGCGTTTCGGCAAAGGTGATGAGCGCCGTGTTCTCATCCAGCTTACCGCGATGCTTGAGCCCGCCAGTCCACGCATAGATCGACGCGATGGAGTTGGTGGAGGTCTCTTCGCCTTTCTGGTGCTGGCGGTAGTGGCGCGTCACAGTGCCGTGCGCTGCCTCTGCCTCAACGGTCTGGCCGTCAGGCGTCATCAGGATGGAAGTCATAAGGCCGAGTGAGCCGAAACCCTGCGCAACAGTGTCAGATTGCACATCACCATCGTAGTTTTTGCACGCCCAAACATAGCCGCCGTTCCATTTCATTGCGCAAGCAACCATATCGTCGATCAGGCGGTGCTGGTAGGTGATGCCTGCCTCTTCGAACTTCTCTTTGAATTCAGTGTCAAAGATCTGCTGGAACAACTCAAGAAAGCGGCCGTCATACTGTTTGAGGATCGTATTCTTTGTGCTCAGATACACAGGCCAGCCTTTGGTCAGGCCATAATTCATCGAGGCACGGGCGAAGTCGATGATGGATTTATCGAGGTTGTACATCGCCATGACCACACCTGAATCTGGCGCGTCAAACACTTCATGCTCGATCTCGGTGCCGTCGGTCCCGACGAATTTAATCGTCAGCTTTCCCGCGCCGGGAAATTTGAAATCAGTCGCGCGGTATTGATCACCGAAGGCATGACGCCCCACAACAATGGGCTGGGTCCAACCAGGTACAAGGCGCGGCACGTTTTTACAGATGATCGGCTCGCGGAAAATCACACCCCCAAGGATGTTGCGAATTGTTCCGTTGGGAGAGCGCCACATCTTCTTGAGGCCGAATTCCTCAACGCGCGCCTCATCTGGCGTGATGGTCGCGCATTTGATGCCAACGCCGTATTTCTTGATCGCTTCGGCGGAATCAATGGTGATCTGGTCATCCGTGTCGTCGCGCGCCTGAATGCCAAGGTCGTAATACTTCAAATCAATATCAAGATAGGGAAGGATCAGCTTTTTCTTGATGAAGTCCCAGATGATGCGGGTCATCTCGTCCCCGTCCAGCTCGACAACGGGGTTCGCTACCTTGATCTTGGTCATGTGGTATCCTTAGGCTACAGGCTGTTTCAGCTGCGTTTAACGTATTTGAGGAGAGAGGGGAAGGCGGTATACATCGGTATACCGTGGCAATTTCAGGCTTTTGGACGTGCCGCAAAGAAGGTCGAGATCTTGGCGCGTGCGAATGTCCACAAGGCGGGCGCGCCAATGGTAATCTTGCTCCCGACACGCTGTGCGATCATCTGTTCGGTCACGTCATAGTCAATCCAGCTGCCACCGCCTGATTGAAGGTTTTGCATGGGTGGCTGAAATCGGTCTAGGGATTTGGCAAATTGAGCAGAAGGGGTTTGGGCCGCTTCAAACTCCTCCCAAATTGGACGAAGAGAGTCTGCTATATCATTGGGAAGAAGTCCAAATATACGATTCGCTGCAATCTTTTCCTGTGCTTCCACCTGTGCGGTATCAAACTCACCAAAAATCGGATTATCGCCCGCGTCAATCTCAACCAGATCATGCAAGATCAGCATTTTGATCACACGGTTGATGTCGACGTCGGGTCCCGCCTGATCGCTGAGCACCAGCGCATAAAGCGTCAGGTGCCAGCTGTGCTCGGCCGAGTTTTCATAGCGGGAGTTGTCACACAACTCGGTGGCGCGCACGACTGACTTGAGCTTGTCGGCTTCATTGAGAAAAGCGATCTGCTGCTCAAGTCGTGCTGTCATTCGGCGGATGCTGCGCGGTGTTTTTTCAGCTTGGTCGCGAGGAACACGCGGCCTTTTTGCTCAGCCATGCGTGTCCGGATCGCGGTCAGAAAGGCTTCTTCAAGTGTTTGCGACGAGGTACCCAACACATCGCCCACTTCCATGAACAAGCGGTCCTCGCCGGTCTCTTTTTGCACGGCGAGGCATTCTTCGGCCAGTTGGCTGGCCATTTTGATGACGGCATCGTCCGCCATTAGCGCGTGTTCTCTGTCAAGCGGCGGCGCACGTATTCGGTCGTGCTGTCGATCATCGTGTCCATATGCGGCTCTTCAAAGAAGTGACCTGCACCCTCGATTTCCTGATGGGTGACGGTAATGCCCTTTTGCTCGTGCAGCTTGTTGACCAGATTGACCGTATCGGCAGGAGGGGCAACCCGGTCGCCCGTCCCGTTGATCACCAGACCGGATGCCGGGCAGGGCGCGAGGAAGCTGAAATCATACATATTGGCCGGCGGTGCCACGGAAATGAAACCCGTTATCTCGGGGCGGCGCATCAGCAGCTGCATCCCGATCCAAGCGCCAAACGAAAAGCCGGCGACCCAGCAGTGTTTGGAGTTGTTATTCATCGACTGAAGGTAGTCGAGCGCAGAGGCTGCATCCGACAGCTCGCCAATGCCCTGATCATATTCACCTTGCGAGCGTCCCACACCGCGGAAGTTAAACCGCAGGACCGTAAAGCCCATCTTGTAGAAGGCGTAGTGCAGATTGTAGACAACCTTGTGGTTCATCGTGCCGCCGAACTGAGGGTGCGGGTGCAAAATGATCGCGATTGGGGCGTCTCGCTCTTTTTGGGGGTGATAGCGGCCCTCAAGGCGACCTTCGGGTCCAGGAAAAATTACCTCGGGCATGGGTGTACTCTCTTACAGGGTTCTGGGGGTGGATGACATTCTTGACGAATTTGGTCAGACACCTTAGAACAATTCTAATATTGGGAGTCCGCTCAAGCGGACCGCATCTGAGGGATGTAGGCACTTAGGCCGCCTTCGTCAAACAAAAGCCTGTACCGGCCGGAGAGAGTTGAAATGAAGCTGTCAACAAAAGGGCGTTATGCAATGGTCGCACTGGCCGATATTGCCCTTCAACCCGATAACAAACTGGTCTCGCTTGGAGATATTGCCGAGCGTCAGCAGATATCATTGCCGTATCTTGAGCAGCTCTTTGTCAAGCTGCGCCGCGCCGAACTGGTGTCCTCGGTGCGCGGTCCCGGGGGAGGATACCGTCTGGCCCGGCCTTCGTCCGAAATCCGCGTGGTCGATGTCCTGAGCGCAGTAGATGAAAATGTCAGCGCCATGCACAAAGGGGCAGGGGCATCAGGCGGGACATCGGGCAGCCGCGCACAATCCATGACAAACCGGTTGTGGCAGGGTCTGTCAGCGCATGTTTACGTGTTCTTGCATCAGACGCGTCTGTCGGATGTGGTCGAAAACCAGATGACGCCTTGTCCGGCGGTGCCGCATCTCTTTGCCGTGGTGGATGAGTAAAAGGTAGGTTTTGAGTATTTTTGGCCAAATAAGATAGAGGAGTCCACCGTTGGGCCGTGTGTATCTGGATCATAATGCGACCACGCCTTTGAGGGCAGAGGCGCGCGCAGCGATGATTAGCGCTATGGATATCGTGGGCAATCCGTCCTCGGTCCATGCCGAGGGCCGTGCGGCCAAGATGCTGGTCGAGCGGGCCCGCGCGCAGGTGGCCGAATTGGTGGGCTGCAACCCGCAGCAGGTAGTCTTCACGTCGAGTGCAACGGAGGCCGCGGCCTTAGCTGTAGCGCAAAGGGCGCGGCATGGCGGTGTGTTTGCGGCATTGCCGACGGAGCATGATTGTCTGGGCGTTTGGAGTGGGGCAGAGTTGGCGTCGCTTCAAGACAAGTCGGGTAAGTTCTCCCCGCATGGTGGTTCGGAGTTTCTGAATTTTGTTACGGGTCTGGCTGAAAAAAGTTGGCAGGCAGATCGGAAATCCGTCGCGTTGATCTCGATGTCAGCGGCCAACAGCGAAACAGGTGTTGCTGGCAAGGTGATCGGCAGCGGTCATGTAAGTGCATCCAAAGCTGGAACCGTACCGTATTCCACCGTCTGCGATATCACTCAGATGGCGGGTAAAGTGCCGGTCGTTTATGAAGAAACGACACCCTCCTACGCCATTCTGTCGGCGCATAAATTGGGCGGCCCGAAAGGGGTTGGCGCGCTGATCAATTTCACGGCAGATGATCCTGAGCCGATGTTGCGGGGCGGCGGGCAGGAGATGAACCGACGCTCGGGCACCGAGAACATCATCGGCATCGCCGGATTCGGGGCAGCGGCCGAGGCCGCAGGGGGTGACGTTGCGGCAGGCAGGTGGGACGAAGTGGCTCAGTTTAGAAGTATTCTAGAAAAGGCTATTGCGTCCGCCTCAGATCAGACTATTTTTGTCGGGAATGAAACGAACCGTTTGCCGAACACATCCTGCATTCTCACTCCCGGCTGGAAGGGCGAGACGCAAGTGATGCAAATGGATTTAGCGGGTTTTGCGATTTCCGCCGGGTCCGCGTGCTCTAGCGGTAAAGTAAAAGCCAGCAAGGTCTTGTTGGCAATGGGATATAACGAGGCTGAGGCCGCCAGTGCGATCCGCGTGTCGCTGGGGCTTGAGACCACAAAAGATGATGTGTTGCGCTTTGCGGATGCTTGGGCGGCAAAATTCGAGAAACACCAACAGCGGGCGGCTTGAGCCCGAAGCGTAGAGGAACATGAGTATGGATACGATCTTGGACAGTGGCGTTAAAGACGGTGTAGATCAGGATACCGTAGATGCAGTTCGCGAAGTTGGTGGTGCGTATAAACACGGCTGGTCTACGGACATCGAGATGGATTATGCCCCGCTTGGTCTCAACGAGGATATCGTAAAGCTGATCTCCTCGAAGAATGAAGAGCCGGAGTGGATGACAGAATGGCGCCTTGGCGCTTATGCCCGCTGGCAGCAGATGCGTGAGCCAAATTGGGCTATGGTCGACTATCCCGAGATCAACTTTCAGGAACAGTATTATTACGCGCGCCCCAAGAGCATGGCGGTGAAGCCGAAGTCCTTGGATGACGTCGATCCGAAGCTTCTGGAGACCTATAAGAAGTTGGGGATCCCGCTCAAGGAGCAGGCGATTTTGGCCGGTGTCGAGGGCGCCGAAAATATGGGCGATGAGCCGCGCAAAGTTGCAGTGGATGCGGTATTTGACAGCGTTTCTCTTGGCACAACGTTCAAGGACGAATTGCTGAAAGCTGGCGTGATTTTCTGTTCCATCTCCGAGGCAATCAAGGATCATCCCGAGCTGGTGAAGAAATACCTCGGCTCGGTCGTGCCGGTGCAGGATAATTTTTATGCCACGCTGAATTCTGCAGTCTTCTCTGACGGCTCGTTCGTCTATGTGCCACCGGGCGTGCGCTGCCCGATGGAGCTGTCCACGTATTTCCGTATCAACGCGGAGAATACGGGCCAGTTCGAGCGCACGTTGATCATCGCCGATAAGGGCTCCTACGTGAGCTACCTTGAGGGCTGTACTGCACCCCAGCGTGACGAAAGCCAGCTACACGCAGCTGTGGTCGAGATAATCATCGAAGAAGATGCGGAGGTGAAATACTCCACCGTGCAAAACTGGTATCCGGGCGATGAGAACGGCAAGGGCGGCATCTATAACTTCGTGACCAAGCGCGCAGATTGCCGTGGCGATCGTGCGAAGGTGATGTGGACGCAAGTCGAGACAGGTTCTGCTGTGACGTGGAAATATCCGTCCTGCATCCTGCGCGGGGATGACAGCCAAGGCGAGTTCTACTCCATCGCCATCGCCAACAACATGCAGCAGGCCGACACGGGCACGAAAATGGTGCATCTGGGCAAGCGCACAAAGTCGCGGATCGTCTCCAAAGGCATCTCTGCGGGCAAGGCACAAAACACTTATCGCGGTCTAGTTTCCATGCACCCCAAAGCCAAGGAAAGCCGCAACTATACGCAGTGCGACAGCCTTCTGATCGGTGACAAATGCGGCGCGCACACAGTTCCGTATATCGAGGTGAAGAACAACTCGTCGCGCGTCGAGCATGAGGCGACAACTTCGAAAGTCGACGATGAGCAGCTGTTCTATTGCCGCTCACGCGGGATGGATGAAGAAGAAGCTGTGGCGCTGGTGGTCAACGGGTTCTGTAAGGACGTGCTTCAGGCACTGCCGATGGAATTTGCAATGGAAGCCCAAGCGCTTGTGGCAATCTCGCTCGAAGGCTCGGTTGGCTAATGCAAAAGCTGCTTAAAGAAACCGGCATCGCGGCAGTAATTTACTTCGCGCTGAGCTTCGGCTTGGGCTTTGGCCTTGAGGAAGGCGAAGGCTTGCCTGAAGCGCTGATGTCATCGGGAGTCTTCGCGGTGCTGTACTTCGTATTGGGCCTCGCGATCCGTTGGTTCAAGGGACGCAAGTCGTGAAGTGGAGAATTTTGACCCAACGGCTAACGACGAAGCAGAGTATTTTCATGGTTACTTTTGTCTTTGTCGGTGTTCTGGCAACATCCACTCTGTTCGGTCCGTTTAACATAGTCATGGGCGGGCTCGTGGCAGGCGTAACGGCAGCTGTCGGGAGCGCGTTAGCGATTACGATATGGAAAGAAGATCAATGATCATCACCACCACAAACACGATCGAAGGACGCACCATCAGCACCTACCACGGCATAGTCGTGGGTGAGGCAATCATGGGTGCCAATATCGTGCGTGATCTGTTCGCGCGGGTCACAGATATCGTCGGTGGGCGTTCGGGCCAATACGAGAACAAGCTACGCGATGCGCGTGAAGCCGGGATGCAAGAGCTTGAGGCAGAAGCGCGTCAAATGGGTGCTGATGCGGTTGTGGGCGTTGATCTCGACTATGAAATCATCGGGGACAGTATGATGTTGGTCTCTGTCTCTGGCACAGCAGTTTCGCTCGAGTGAGCACGGCTGCGTCCCATAATGCCCCTCTGAAGCTTCATTGGTGGAAGGCAGAGCCGAATTTCGGTGATGCGATCAATCCGTTGATCGTGGGCCATGTGGCAGGGCGTGTGGTAGAGCATATTGGTCCTCGGAGGGCAGACTTGTTCGCCATTGGCTCGATGATGCAAGTGGTTAAGCGCACACAGAAAGAACCGCGCACGCAGGGCGAAAAGCTCTG
>RCNE010000293.1_pt1 | contig 27089 bp, 24 predicted proteins | sample 2041361 | NCBI WGS metagenome assembly RCNE01 (sample SAMN09708229, study PRJNA481090) | Marine sediment metagenome, whole genome shotgun sequencing project. | reverse complement strand
AATAATGCCACAAGGTACTAATGAGAAAATAACTGATTCTATTATTTCAAACATCGAAAAAGTGGCATGGGAAGTCAATGAAGAATATACAAAGAAGCAAACTGGTAATATTCAAGTAATTGAAAATATTATTAAACGTATTGGGCCTGGAACATCTACTGGACAGCTAACTATCAATTTGTTACCAGGTGAATCTAGAGACATTAGCTCGCCCGAAATTACAAATGCTATTCGTGAAAAAGCAGGTAGGGTTTCAGGTGTTGAAAGCTTGACATTTGGTTCAGGTGGTAATTTTGGTGGTAGTCCAATTTCTGTTTCCTTATTGGGGAATAATATTACTGAATTAAAAGCGGCCAAATTAGAATTAAAGGCAGAACTGGAAAAAAATACACTACTCAAAGATATTTCAGACAATGACCCTTTAGGAATTAAGGAAATTCGAATTAAACTAAAAGACAATGCCTATATATTAGGATTAAATTTACAATCGGTTACAGCACAAATAAGAGCTGGTTTTTTCGGATTTCAAGCACAACGTTTTCAACGTGGACAAGATGAAATAAAAGTTTGGGTGCGTTACAAAAAAGAAGACAGATCATCATTAACTGATTTAGATGATATGAGGCTGATTACGCCATCCGGTACAAGAGTGCCTTTTGGAGAAATTGCTACTTACGAAATTGAAAGAGGCGATATTGCCATAAACCATTTAAGTGGGCAACGAGAAATTCAAATAAATGCAGATACTAAAAATCCTGAAGAAAGTGCTTCAGATATTTTAGAAGATATCAAGGTAAATGTAATGCCTCAAATTTTTTCTAAATACCCATCCGTTTCTGCATCTTATGAAGGGCAAAATAGAGAAGCTGCTAAGACCGTAGGTTCTGTAAAAGTAGTTGGTCCTATTATTTTAATGTTAATTTATATGACTATTGCCTTTACATTTAGGTCTTACAGCCAACCGCTATTATTAATATTAATGGTGCCTTTTAGCTTAATAGGTGTGGTTTGGGGTCATTATTTTCATGGTTTTTCTATTAATATTTTATCCTGGTTAGGTATAATTGCTTTGATCGGTATCATGGTAAATGACGGGCTCGTTCTCATAGGTAAATTTAACACCTACCTCAAGGAAGGTGATAAATATGATGAGGCCTTGATACGTGCAGGAAGATCACGTTTTAGAGCCATATTATTAACCTCAGTTACAACCATTGCCGGTTTGGCTCCGCTCCTACTAGAAAAAAGTAGACAAGCTCAGTTTTTAAAACCTATGGCACTATCCATTTCATATGGTATTGGCATTGCTACGATACTCACCTTGGTTATGCTACCTCTGATGCTTTCTAGTTTTAATTATTTAAAAGTATTTACGAAATGGATGCGTACTGGTAACGATGTAACCCGAGAAGAAGTTGAAAGGGCTATTATAGAATTAGAAAGTGAACATGAAGATTTAAGTTAAAAATGAATATAGTAATGAACTACCGAATAAAATATCTTTGCCTAATTGGATTGGCCGTTTCATTCCAATTAAATGCACAAGAAAAAATAATCTCTAAGTCAGAAGCTGTAGCATTGGCATTAGAAAATAATTACGGAATTAAAATTTCTAATAATAGCCTTAAAATAGCTGAGAATAATAAGAATATATTAAACTCAAGGTATTTACCAACCTTAACAGGAAATGCTGGTGCTACGTATAATTTAGACAATAATACTTCTGAACGTATTGACACAACACTTGTATTGAATGGCGCGAAAAGCGATCGTTATAATGCTTCTATAAATTTAAATTATACTTTATTTGATGGTTTAGGTAGGTATTATGATTACAAACAATTAAAAGAACAATACAATCTGTCAGAATTGCAAGCTAGAGAAACCATAGAAAATACGTTGTTACAATTATTCAGCGTTTATTATAATGTGGCAAAACTAACAGAAGATGTTTCATTGTTGAATCAAAGTTTGAAAATTTCTAAGGATCGATTAGAACGAGTTCAATATCAATTTGAATACGGCCAAACCAACAAATTAGCAGTGTTGAATGCTGAAGTTGACATTAATAATGATAGTATAAATCTATTAAATACACAGCAATTATTAGCTAATTCGAAACGTGATTTATATGTTGTACTGGGTAAAACTGAAGTGCCTAATTTTAATGTAGACACCTTAGTTACATTTACGTTAAAACCAAATAAAACAATGCTTTTCGACAAAGTGAAGACGGCTAATGTAACACTACAACAACTAGAGAAAAATATTTTGATTAGCGATTTTCAATTAAAATCAAATAAATCTGGTTACTTACCTTCTATCGGTTTAACCGGAACCTATGGTTGGAATAAAAATAATAACAATAGCGCCAGCTTTTTGATATCATCGACGAATACAGGACTTTCTGGGGGTATTAATCTAACCTGGAATATTTTTAACGGAGGAAGTACAAGAACACAAATACGAAATGCAAAAATAAACTTAGACACTCAGCAATTACAAAAGCAACAAATTGAATTAGAGGTGACTAGAGATTTCAATAATGCTTGGGAAGATTATCAAAACAAATTATTTGTATTACAAACGCAACAAAAAAATGTACAAACCAATACTGATAACTTTAACAGAACAGAAGAAAATTTTAAACTAGGGCAAATTACATCTATTGAATTTCGACAAGCACAAGTAAACTTAATAAATGCCATTAATTCAAAAAATGCTGCTAAGTATGACGCGAAATTAGCTGAACTAGCCCTATTACAACTAAGTGGTGATCTATTAAATATAGATTTCTAATGTTCGAGCATTTTTTTCAATGTCCATATTGTTGGGAAAACATTTCTATGCTACTCGACACTTCATTGCCACAAACTAGTTATGTAGAAGATTGCGAAGTATGTTGTCGTCCTATTCAAATTACTACTGCTTTTAATAATAGTGAACTAATTAGTTTTTCTGCGGAAGATATTGAACAATAATTAGACTGACTTACGCTACCGACAAGGCTGCTTTCTTTAATGCCTGTTCTACATCAGCAATAATATCTTTTGCATCTTCAATACCAATAGAAAAGCGTAATAAATTATCAGAAATTCCAACTGCTGCACGTTGCTCTGGTGTTAATAAGGCATGTGAAGTTTTACATGGTAATAATATGGTAGACTCTACTCCTGCAAGGCTCATCGATGGCTTTACCAATTGTAATTCTTTTTGAAATTGTATTGCATCATACTCATCCGTTAATTCGAAAGATAGCATCCCGCCAAAACCGTGCATTTGTGTTTTTGCAATAGCATGTTTTGGATGATTTTCTAAACCTGGATAGTATACTTTGGTTACAGCTTTATGAGCATCTAAAAATTCAGCAATATATTGTGCATTGCTATTATGTTTTTCAACACGAACACCTAATGTTTTGATACTACGTTCTAATAAATAACACATAAAATCACTCAAACTACCACCCGTGTTCTTCGCTTTATTCCATATTTTTTCAATATGCACTTTAGAAGTTGCAACAGCACCAGCGCATATATCACTATGACCACCTAAGTATTTGGTAGCAGAATGCAGTGAAATATCTATTCCGAAATCGATTGGCGTTAAATTGATTGGTGAAGCAAAGGTATTATCTATCATTGATACAATTCCGTGCTTTTTAGCTACTTCAGCTACAGCTTTCACATCGGTAATTGTCAATAACGGGTTTGAAGGTGTCTCTAGATAGATAACTTTCGTATTCGGTTTTATCTTTACTTCAAAATCGGCAGCTTCTACTCCATCCGTAAAGGAATATTCAATGCCCATTTTCTCAAACTCTTCAATAACCAAATTAAAAGTACCTCCATAAATCTCATTTTGTAGCACAATATGATCTCCATGATTTAAAAATGCAAACAACGTGGTACTAATTGCAGCCATTCCACTTGTAAAGGGCATCGCCATTTCGGCATGTTCTAACGCTGCAATTTTTAAGCCTACAGCTTCTTGATTGGGTGTGTTAAAATAACGTGGATAACGCTTCACCTCTACATCCATATATGGATATGAACTTGCCATGAAAATAGGTGATACTGCACCGCCAAACTGTTCATCTTTTATTTCACCTACATGTGTGCAAATGGTGTTTACACCTAGCTTACCTGTTCTCATGATTTTTGTTTTTAAATCTAGGTTCTAAATTACTAAACATAAATCAATTAAAATATCTCTTTCTAAAAATTAAACGAAATTGTTATTTCGAACGAATATTTATTATTTATCATTCCCACATAGACGCGAGTGACATGTACAATTAAACCTTCACCTGTTTCCATTTGCCTTTTCGAAACCAAATAATTCCGATTACAGCAATTAAGGCTTCTGCTAATACAATTGATAAAAACACCCCTAGCGGACCTATGTTAAAAGTGATTGCTAACAAATAAGCAAGTGGCAATTGAAACAACCAAAAGCATACAAAATTGATAATTGTTGGTGTTTTGGTATCTCCAGCTCCGTTAAATGATTGAATGACTACCATTCCGTAGGCATAAAATACATAACCAGCTGCGATTATTTGCAAACAGAGTGTACCGTATTTTATCACGGTTGCTTCAGAACTAAACCATTCTAAAATTTCTTGTGCAAAGACTAAATACACGATAGACACAATCACCATAAAAATAGCATTGTATTTACCAGTAATCCAAACCGATTTCTCCGCTCTTTCGGGCTTACCAGCACCTAAATTCTGACCTACCAAAGTAGCCGCTGCGTTGCTCATACCCCAAGAGGGCATAAACGTAAACATCATAACCCGAATTGCAATGGTATAGCCTGCTAACACTTCGCTACCATATTCACTCATAATACGCATTAAAAATAGCCAACTAGAAGTACCAATAAGAAACTGACCAATGCCACCCAATGATACTTTTATCAAATTATATAGTACTGCTGTTCGAATTACCAAATCTTTGAATACAATTTTAATTTTCCCCCAGCCGTAGAATAGAATTCCCAATTGAAAAACAACAGCTGTACCTCTACCGATAGTTGTTGCAATGGCTGCACCTTCTACTCCGTAAGCGGGAATTGGCCCGAAACCAAAAATAAAAATAGGATCTAAAATGATGTTGAGGCCGTTAGACAATACGAGCGCCCACATAGCAATAGAAGCATTTCCGGCACCTCTAAAAATTGCGTTTATTAGAAAGAGTAACATAATGGTCAAATTTCCACCCATCAAAATTTGTGTGTAACCATAACCTTCAGCAATCAAATCGGATTCAGCTCCCATTAAAGCCAATATTTCTTTAGCATAAAAAATACCTATTACACTAACTACTAATGACACAGCAATCCCTAAAAAGATAACTTGCACTGCTGCTTCATTTGCACCTTTAATATCCTTTTCACCTACTCTACGTGCTACAACTGCTGTTGCCGCCATGCTCAAACCAATAGCAACAGCATATACCAAAGTTATGACTGACTCGGTTAAACCAATAGTTGCTACAGCATTAACGCTCACTCTAGAAACATAGATAATATCTACCAACGCAAAGATAGATTCCATAAGCATTTCTAGAATCATAGGTACTGAAAGCATAAAGACTGCTTTACGGATACTACCTGTTGTAAAATCGTGGTCTTTACCACTTAAAGAGGCTTTAAAAGTGGTGTATATTTTATGAATTGATACTTTTTTATGATGTGGCATGATTGTTATATAAATAATAGAAAATTGAAATAGCTTACTATTTCATTAAAGGAAGTCAGCCGTAACTAACTTAAGTCGTGAAGTTAAACTTATACAATCATAGTTAAGCAAATGTACTATTTTTTTAATTATTGCTCTTTTAAATCAATGAAGTGCTATGAAAAATAAATGCAATCAAGTTGACACTTTCATCAAAATATCCGAACTTAGCATAGCCAGTTTAACTATAATAGCATGCAAACAATAGCCCATATTACGAAGCATTTACGCGATTTTTATTCAGGTAACAATTGGACTGCTTCTAACCTAAAAACCCAATTAGACGGAATCACTTGGCAAGAAGCCAAAACCACAGTATATGGCTTTAATACCATTGCTGTATTGGTTTTTCATATCAATTATTATGTAGAAGCAACGCTGAAAGTTTTACAAGGGCAACCACTTGACGCGAATGATACATTTGCTTTTGACTGCCCCGAAATCAATTCGAAAGAAGATTGGGATGCACTCGAAACAAAAGTCTTTACGGATGCTGAAAATTTCGCTGATTTGTTAGAAAAACTCCCTGAAAATAGACTTTGGGAAAATATTGCTGATCCTAAATACGGAGATTACTATAGAAATATACAAGGAATCATTGAACATAATCATTACCATTTAGGGCAAATTGCCTTGATCAAAAAAATAGTGCACGGCGCGAAAAAATAAAATAGTATGAAAAGTAATCACATAAACTACATTGAATTCAAGGCACATAATCTTAAAAAAATAAAACAATTCTACCATCAAGCATTTGGTTGGAAATTTACTGATTATGGAGATGGCTATATCGCTTTCGAAGAAAGTGGACTGCAAGGCGGTTTTGAATTAACCCAAAAACCTATTGTAAACGGTGCCTTGGTGGTATTATACCATAAAGATTTAAAAACATGTATAGACAGTATTAAAAAAGCTAGTGGTACTATTTCTAAAGATATTTTCTCGTTTCCTGGCGGCAATAGATTTCATTTTAAAGATCCTTCTGGTAATGAATTAGCGGTATGGTCAGACATATGAAAAAGGCACTATTTATATTTTTTACAGTCATTTCCTTACTAAACTATGCTGCTGCTGCCTTCTTATTGTATATACATTATACACAACAAAATGCAGGGATGCCACTCCTATTTTTTATGCCATTACTTATTATTGGGATATTAAGTGGACTCCTATCATTGGCTACAAAAAACATATTAAAATTAATACTTACTGGTCTTTTAGCTAAACTTCATATACTAAATATAGTACTACTCATTATTGGAAATCTTGCTTTTTTGTATTATTATTTTTCACAATAGCAATGAATAAAAAAGGTTTTTTCCTGTTTTTGGTTTTATAAAATTGTCGAACTTTGTAATAAGCGACATACTAGATATATAGTTACTAGTAACTATATATCTACGTTGGCAATAATTATGAGAAACATACCTATAATATTTTTACTTTTTCTTTCAAACGTAATTTTCAGTCAAGAAAAATTTGATAATGAAAAGCAAATAGAAAATATTGAAAATTACAACGTTGAAGAAATTAAAGCAAAAATAGATGACACAGTCAAAATTTTTGGGACATTGGTTACACCAAAATCTAATTTTGATAAAATCCTCCTAGTCATTACTGGAACTGGAAAAATTTCTCAAAAAGGTTACAATTACTTAACTGAATATTTGCTCGAAAATAATATTGGGGTATTTAGATTTGACAAAAGAGGTGTTGGAAAATCTACTGGGGAATTTCTTGACCGTCCTTCAGTTTATACTAATGATTTCATTAAAATTTACAAAGAGTTAAAAAAATCAACAGTTGTTTTCAACAAACAAATTGGATTTTTAGGGCACAGTTTAGGTGGTATTATAACAATTCAAACAATTGAAAAAAACATCAAACCTGATTTTTTAATTCAATGGGCAACACCTATTGGCAAACCCCGTGAAATAATTAATTTTCAGATTAAAAACGGAATAAAAAATTATGACAATTTAATAATTGGTGATAATATAGATTATAAAATCAAGGTTTTAGATTTTGTTCATACAACAATTGATCATAACCCTAATAAAAACACATTTGAAATCTGGAAAATCCTTAAAAAAGAGGCTAAAAAGAATGATTTAGAAAAAAAGTCTTTTGAAAATTATATAAATTTGAGTGACGTTGAATTTGCAAAAATAGATAATAACAATAATTATCGAGAGATTGATTTTCCTACTTTAGTAATTATTGGAGAGGAAGATATTTTGGTTGACCCAATCCAGAGCCAAAAGAAATTAGAGAAAATAGGAAATAAAAATATCACATTTAAAAAGCTTCAAGGTCTAAATCATTTTATGACTAAAAAAGGAACTAACCAAAAAACGAATGAAATCCATAATGTTGATTTATCATTTAAACAATATTTATTGAATTGGATAAACGAACTGAAAAAATAACTATTGCCAATACCGTATATAATTTATTGCTAGTCCTCGCCTACTTACGAAAATTCCGCTGGAATTTTCTATCTGTGATTTGTTTGCTAAATTAGTTGCGTAACAATCGCAACTCACCATACACCAACCGTAAAGTACAACCAATACTTATTCAGCCAACAAAGTTTCAATAAACCCTTCAAACTCATTCTTAAACTCGACATATTTTTCGCCTGTAGCTGGCCCATTAAAACCAGTATGAATTTTTCGTACTTTACCTGTCTTATCAATAAAAATCGATGTTGGATAGGATATCACTTTTTTCAACATGGGGAACTTTTCTCCTAATTTGGTTTTGCTACCTGTACCGTACTGTGCTAAGAGAATTGGGTATTCCATTCCTATTCTTTCTCTTAATCGAGTGATGTTACTAAATGCTTTTTCAGGTGTTTTGACAAACTCTACAGCTAATGCTACAATTTCAAAATCCTTGTCTTTATTAGCTTCATAGAATTCAGTGTAATATTTACTACCATCTAAACAATTAGGACACCAGGTACCCATAATTTGGACTACAACCACTTTATTTTGAAAACGTGCGTCGTTAAGAGACACGATATTTCCATCTTCATTAGGAAAAGCAAATTCTAAACGTTCTAAACCTTTCTTTAAAAAGGTAAGTTCATCTGCACTTGGTAAGTCATAAGCGGGATTTCGTTTGGCAACAAAAGGTTCTTTCCAGTGGTTTCCAGAATAAAACTGACCGTTTAAAGTCGAGTCCGTAACTTTTGCAACAAATAAAAACGCATGTGCTCCATCAAATGCAGATAATTTTAGACTATCTCCATCCATTACTCCTTCTAAAAACCGATAGTCTCCTGTGGTTGTTCTAAACGTTCCTGTCACTTTACCATCTTGCTGTTCAAAACTACCTTTAGCAATGTATTCATCTTTAGTGCCTTTACTAAAAACGGTTTCCCATATACCAGTGACATTTTCACTTGCCTCCAACTTAGGACTAAAACGATTCGCATTTTGATATTCGGCATTAAAAGGTGAAATGCGTTTACGCGTCTTATTAATAAATTTACCTTTTAGATTATCTCCATCAAATACGGCTGCTATGTAAGATTCAAACACTGGTGTCTTGATGTAAATCGAATCATTTACATACCTAATTTCATCAACTTCAACACGCTCTTCACCATTCATTACAGTTAGTGTACTATCAGATGTTACTTTAAAAATAAATGGCATTTGTTGGTGATCTGGCATCTCTAACCAAGCTCTATAAACACCTTGCTGTAAGGTTTTTTGTTTTACTTCTTTCTGGCATGAAACAAATAAACTTAGTATCAATAGTACTATGATATATCGCATTGTATACAATTTTGTTTTAAAAAAACCAAAATTCGTCATATTGATTGGTTATTCTATATAAAATATCGAAAAATTAAATTTGATTGCCTTGGGTTTTTTAAAACTAAAGTAAAAAAAGAACGCATAACAGCGTGTATAATTAATTGTATCAAGTTAAATAGTAATGAATGAAGTAGCGCTCATTTAACCACTACTTCATTATTTTTACAAAATGATACTAATAATTGGAGCTGGCCTTTCAGGTCTTTTAACAGGTTACCGTCTAAAGAAGGCAGGTATTCCATTTAAAATTTTAGAAGCAAGAAATAGAGTTGGCGGAAGAATCAATACTGTATATGGTACAAACAATACACCTATTGAAATGGGTGCAACATGGTTTACGAATCAACATCAATATCTAATAGTACTACTAGAAGAATTAGAAATTGAGTACTTTGAACAATACATGGATAGTACCGTACTCCATCAATCCTCGGCTAGTTCACCAGCACAAACTGTACAAATTCCAAGTTCACCTCCCAGTTACAGAATCTCTGGCGGCACGTCGAATCTAATACATACATTGTTGCAAACATTAGATACGACCGATGTTTTACTTAATCAACCTGTAACAGCCATTAAAATCCATCAAAATGCCGTTCAAGTACATGCGAAGGAAGCTTTTGAAGGTACTGCTGTCGTTTTAGCCATTCCGCCTAAATTGTGGGCCAACAATATTTTATTTGAGCCTCCTTTACCAACTGAGTTGATAACTACCGCTAAACAAACGCACACGTGGATGGAAGACTCCATAAAAATTGGGTTGACGTATAGCCAACCTTTTTGGCAACAAGAAAATCTACCTAGTACGTTATTCAGCAATACAGGGCCTATCACCGAACTATATGATCATTGTAATCACAAAAGATCTAAATACGCACTTTGTGGGTTCATAAATTCATCTTTTAAGGATCTTACGTATGCAGAAAGGCGTGCTAGCGTACTTAATCAACTAACAACTGTTTTTGGAGCGAAGGCTGAAGAATTTATTGATTATGAGGAATGTATTTGGAGCAAAGAAGAAAACACCTTTGAAGCATCTGCTATGTTTTTGTATCCTCATCAAAATAATGGAAACCCAATTTTTAATACCTCTTTTTTTGATGATAAATTAATAATTTCTAGCGCTGAATCGGCTTCAGAATTTCCTGGATATATGGAAGGTGCAGTATATGCAGCAAATATAACTGCCAAAAAGATAATTAAAGAACAACAACGACTATAATTTTGAACACCATTACGCTACGAGCGTGTCAAGTGGAATTTCTAATTGTATTTTTTTTTGAGGTTAGTTCTTCAATTAGTTCATAACCCTATCCTTTAATGGCAATCTCTGCTTTTGTATCTAAGGCAATCGCTTCTTTTAAATCGGCTAATACTTGTTTTCGTACTTTGAGTTTTGTTTCCGCATGTGCACGCATCTTTAATTGTGAAAACAATCCTGCTACTTTAGCAGCCGTCGCTTCTAAATGTTCAGTTGATACTACCAAATCTAAAAAACCAGCGGTTACCGCATCTTGTGGATTGTACAACTCGGCATTAATCACACTTCTATCTAAATACACAGGAGACAAGCGCGCTCTGGCTATGGCAATACCTGCATGATGCATGGTCATACCTATTTGTACTTCATTGAGTCCGATTTTAAAATCACCCTCCACACCTATTCTATAATCACAACCCAACAATAAAAAAGCTCCTTTGGCAATAGCATGGCCATTACAAGCTCCTATAATAGGCAACGGAAACGACAACATACGAAACACCAATTGCGAACCTTTAGTTACTAAAGCTTTGGCAGCATCGGCACTAGCTGTCATGGTTTTTAAATCATAACCAGCAGATAGAATGCCCTCTTTACCTGTTAAGATCACTACTTTTTGTTCGTTCTCTGCTTGGTTTAATGCTTCGTTTAATTCATCGATCACTTCATGCGAAATCGCATTTACTTTTCCGTTGTTAATAGTGATTGTTGCGTGGGTTTCTGTTGCAGTATAGGTTACGGTGTTCATTGGTTGTTAGCTTTAGGCCTTTAGGCGTTATGTGTTAGGTGTTAGGTGTTAATTCTAACAATTTTGATTATTAATTACTAAACTTTAGCTAAAAGTAAACGGCTAATAGCTAATAGCTTTTTCAACCTTTTATCCAAGAAATAACCGATTCGTCAGTTGGTAATGTTTTAGGTGAAATCATCTTCACTACCTCCCCTTTTTCATTAATTAGGTATTTTTGGAAGTTCCAAGCAACTTTAGAATCTTCTACTCCATTCTTTACTTTTTGCGTTAAGAATTGATACACTGGGTGCATATCATCTCCTTTTACAGAAATTTTAGACATCATAGGAAACGTTACGCCATAATTTTCTGTACAAAACGCAGAGATCTCTTTGTTTGTACCAGGCTCTTGGCTCATAAAGTTATTCGCCGGAAAACCAACAATAACAAAATTCTCATCTTTATACGTATCATACAACGCTTGTAAATCTTTGTATTGTGGTGTTAAACCACATTTTGAAGCGGTATTGACCACCATTACTTTTTTTCCTTTTAATGAAGAAAAGTCAAAATCATCATCCGCCAAAGTTTTTACTTTAAACTGGTGTAAGTTTTCCGTGGCTTCCTGTACGGCAACTGCTGTTGTTTCAGCAGTAGCTGTGTTGTCTGTTTTTTTATTGTTGCAGCTTGTAAAAACAAGTACTACTACCAATATTGCTAATTTTTTCATGATTATTATTTTTTATAATATTTATTATTTTTAAAATATGCTAGTGCAGTTATTAATATACCAATTGCCAACCACGTCCATATTTGAATTGGAATGTCTGCCGACTCTCCTGCTGCATACGAATGCAAGCCCGAAAGTAAGTGATTTACCCCTAAATAGGTCATTAATACCGATGCAAACCCAAAAAATGCCAAGACATTAAATATATATCTTCCACGCAAACCAGGTATTAAGCGCATGTGCAATATAAATGCATAGATCATAATACTTATCAATGCCCACGTTTCTTTAGGATCCCATCCCCAATAGCGTCCCCAACTTTCATTTGCCCACATACCACCTAAAAAGTTCCCTATAGTTAACATGACCAAACCAACTGTCATCGACATTTCATTGATAATAGTTATCTCTTTAATTTGTAAGTCTATTTTTTTCTTATTCTTTTTTGTTGTCAATATAAATAAGATCAAGGCTATCAAACCTAAGATCATGCTTAGCGTAAAAGGTCCATAACTTGCTACAATGATAGACACGTGTATCATCACCCAATAAGAATCTAATACAGGTACTAAATTGGCAATAGCAGGATCCATCCAATTCATATGGGCAAACATTAAGATCATAGCTACCACAAAGGCTGTAGCTGCTACCGTTAAGTTTGATTTTTTACCAAAAGCTAGTCCAAAAAACATGGTCGCCCAAGCAACATAGATCATCGATTCATAACCATTACTCCACGGAACATGGCCAGAAATATACCATCGAATACCTAAACCTATAGTATGGTATATAAATAATAATAAGATAATTGCCTTAGAAATACTTACCAAGACACGAAGAATCTTCGAGGTATTAAAAATTTGGATCATTAAGAAAATGATCATCACCAAACCTGCAAGCATATACTGCCAAAATAGGTTCTTAAAAATATCGTATTTATTGTAAAAAATCTCCAGTTTTACCTTTCGCTCAGACGGTAGTACTTCACTCCCGTATTTCTCTTGGAATTTATGAATACCTTCTAATAATTCATTTGCTTGTTTATAATCTCCTGTTTCTGAAGCAGCACTCAAGGTCTGCGCATAATAGGGTATAACATTGCGTACAAAAGATGAATCGGCTTCATTAAAATTAGCAGATTCTAACTCGGCACGTGAAACCCATTTATTAGTTATATCGCCATTTATAGGAAAGAATCTAAAAATACTTCCGCCGATGGCACTGTATAATAAGTTCGCTCTACTATCAATATTTAATACACTTTCTTCAAACTTATTTTTGATGATCTTTTTATGTGCTTTTGCAACCTCATCACGTAGCTTATATTCGCCCTTTTCTGAAAACAGGTCAGATAATCGTGCGTATTTCTGATCAGTTGGAATTCCTAAAAGATCCCGAACCTTTGAATTTGCACTTTTCATATAAATAAAAGGTACCGAATACCAAATACGAGGGTTCGTCACTATAGAAACCGCCACCTGATTGGCATCGAGATCTTCATAGGTGTCTTTTTTACTCACTTTACGGAGTAATTCGGAAGCAAAAGTATGTACGGGTTTCATTCTACCACCAGCATCTTGAATTATTAATTGGCTAAATCGCTCGGCATGTTCTTTAGAAACAGTTGAAGTTTTTAATAAAGAATCTATTTTTTCGTCTGTAAAGTGAGGGTCTTGGGCAAAAGCCGTGACCGATATCAACAAAGCAATGATAGAGATTGTAGCTTTTTTCTTTTTTACCTTATCTAACATTTTGCCCAAATCGGCAAAGCGTGTGCCTTTTAGAAATAGCACAAACGTCATACAGAAAAATAAGATTACATAACCAATATAGGTAATGGTTGTGCCCACTGCATCATAGTTTACCGAGAGATGTGTTTCTTCTACTTCGCCGGTATCATCATAACTAGATTGAAAGAACTTATAGCCTTTATAATCTAAAATATTATTCATGAATATTTTAAAATCGAACGTTTTATCAACATCAATTACTGTTACTTCACTAGCATAAGATTTTGGGCTATTAGAACCAGGATACCGCTCTAATTGAAAATCACGCAATTTAACAGAAAAAGGAATTTCTAATTGTTTCGCACCATAACTGAGTCGAAAATTTAATCCGTCCATTGAAAAGATCTCTGGGGGATTAATTGAATATTTATATCCGTAAAGGCTCACCTTCTTTTTGTCATTATTGGTAATGACCTCAACTTCTACCAAATCGGCAGGATGTTCTTCTTTATCTCCAGAAGCCATAGCTAATTTACCTTTTATAGCCGGTGTAGGTACTACGAACTGCATAGTATCAAAACTATATAAAGATCGTAAATTAAAAGCCTGAGCAGAATCTTTTTTTATAGTACCCTCATCTCGTGTAGCCATAACCATAAAGGTTCCATCTTTCGGTGCTTTAATAAAAAGTGAATCATTTTGAGTAAAAATATTGAAGGCTCCTTGGGTCTGTTTATCAAAAGCCACAAATGTATTATGAATATTTACTACCTCTCCCTTTTTAATATAATGGTCGTGTCTACCACCACCACCCGATTCTACAAAATGTAAAAATTCAGTTCCGTTGTCATCTGCCTGAAATTCTTCAAAGGCATTCGGAATATAATTTACATAATTGACTGCAACTGATTGCCCTCTAAAATCGGTATTGATAGAAAAATCATTGGTACCACGAAGAAAATTTAAAAATTTGGCAGCATAGGCTACAAAACCACTGTTGTTATCTTCTTCAGGAGCAAAGAGATAGCTTTTCTCAATTACTTTTTGCTCTTTATCATTGTCAACAACAACATTAAAATAGGTTTTTTCAGAAAGCATTGTATTAGCAACTGCACCTTCTTTAATTGGCATAATAGCTTCAAAGCTAATATAGCGTGTGATACCAGCACCGATAAGTATTAAAATAAAAGCCAGGTGAAACAATAATACAGGCCATTTTTCTTTTCTGTACAATCTAAATCTAAAAATATTTCCAGTAAAATTGATGACAAAAAATACCATGATCAATTCAAACCACCAAGCATTATAAACCAATGCTTTTGATGCTTGTGTTCCGTAATCATTTTCAATAAAAGTAGCAATTGCCATTGCAGCGGCATAAATTATAAATAAAACACCTGTAAGTCTGGTGGAAAAGAGAAGATCAGCAAATTTTTTCATCTATTATTTGTAAAGAAATTTTATCACGCGAAGTTACTCAAAAAAGACTTTTGTTTTAGGCATTTAACATTTTTTTAAATATTAAAAATTGATGTAACTTCGCTATATGATTCGGGTTGTTATCTTAGGCTCAGGAAATGTTGCCACACATCTTTTAAAAGCATTTTTAAACACACAAACAATTGAGGTTGTGCAAGTGTATGGGCGCTCAAAAAATAGCCTTAAGCATATCATAGATTTGGTAGCGACAACTACAAATCTTAAAGAAATTGCAACTGCCGATGTGTATATTATTGCGACTGCCGATGATGCTATCGCCCAATTTTCGTCACAACTGCCCAGCAAAGACGTACTCGTAGTGCATACATCGGGAAGCGTTGCTATGCATGCTATCGATAATCGTTTCCGTCAAGGTGTTTTTTATCCGTTACAAACCTTTACAAAAAATAGTACAGTCGATTTTAGTGTAATTCCCATTTGCCTAGAAGCACAACACAATAAAGATTTGGTTTTATTAGAGAAATTGGGGTCCGCTATTTCTAATGCTGTATATTTTATTGATACTAAACAACGAGAAAGTCTGCATGTAGCTGCAGTATTTGCTAATAATTTCACAAACCATTTGTATTATATTGCCAAAACAATTTGTGCTGAAAATAAGGTGCCTTTTGCCGTGCTACGACCACTCATACAAGAAACTGCCAATAAAATTAAAACAATAGACCCCATAAAAGCTCAAACAGGACCAGCAAAAAGAAATGATCAAAAAACGATTGAAAAACATCTCAATCAATTACCCGAAGCGTACCAAAACATATACAAAACCTTAACAACTGCAATCACCAAAACCTATGAGTAAGAGTTATAAAGAAATAATGCCACAAATCACCACCTTTATTTTTGATGTTGATGGGGTATTAACCAATGGTGTCGTCACTATTTTCCCTGATGGAGAATTGGTGCGCCAAATGAATATAAAAGATGGTTACGCATTAAAAACTGCTGTTCAAAAAGGCTATAATGTGTGTATTATTTCGGGTGGTACTAATGAAGGTGTTCGCAAGCGCTTAAGTGCTTTAGGTATTAAAGACATCTATTTAGGTGCTCACAACAAAATGCAACAGTTCAATGAGTATTTAAATAATCACAGTCTAAAACCAGAAAATGTATTGTATATGGGTGATGATATACCCGATTATCCGGTAATGAAATTAGTTGGTTTGGCTGCATGCCCTAAGGATGCTGTACCCGAAATTCAGAATGTTTCACATTATATTTCTCAAAAGAAAGGTGGCAACGGATGCGTGAGAGATGTATTAGAGCAAGTATTAAAAGTACAAGATAAATGGATTGGAGATTTCGATGCGAAATATGATTAACTTACTATGACGAGAGAAGAGAAACTACTCAAAATTCCTATTGTTGGTACGCTAGTTAAGATTTTAAAAAAAATTAAAGTACCAGGATTAGAAGGAATGTCTTTGTACGATGTACTAGAGATGTATGTTATTGGTATTGTGCAAGGTGCTCTTACTTCTAGAGCTGGCGGTATTGCGTTTAGTTTCTTTATGGCACTTTTTCCGGCGGCACTCTTTATTTTAACATTAATACCATACGTGCCTATTGAAAATTTCCATTTAATTTTCATGAATTTTATCGAGCAGGTATTGCCACCCAAAACATTCGAATCTGTAGATATAGTGCTGGAAGATATTGCTAGTAATAGATACGGAGGCTTACTCTCTTTTGGTTTTATTTTATCGGTATTTTTAATGACCAATGGTATTAATACACTCTTTGGAGGTTTTGAATATACCTACCATAAATTACAAACACGTTCTATTATTAAACAATACTTAGTTTCTATGGTGGTTGCATTAATATTGGCACTATTGTTGTTTCTAACAATTGGAGCAATTATTTATTTTGAAATTGCCATACATAATTTACAAGAAAGTGGTTACGTATCGGATGATTTATTTTGGATTAATGTGAGTCAATACGTGTTAACATTTATTATGTTATTTACAACGGTAGCAACATTCTATTATTTAGGTACTAAAGAAGGAAGAAAAATTTCTTTTTTCTCAGCAGGAGCAGTGTTAACTACCTTAATGATTATACTAAATTTTAAAATATTTGGCATCTATGTAAAACGATTTGCTCAGTACAATGAATTGTATGGTTCTATTGGTACTTTATTAGTTATCATGTTATTTATATGGTTAAATTCTATAATTTTGCTACTAGGTTTCGAATTAAATGCAGCAATGATACGCTTAAAACGAGAATGTAAAAACGAATAAAAAAATAGAACGAATGAAAAAAGCAATATTAGTAATAGTAGTATTCCATTTTTTAACACTTTCCGCGGAAGCACAAACGATTTTTGGCAAATGGAAGTCAACAAATGAGGAAACTGGTAAAGGTGAAGCTATTATTGAGGTTTATAAAGAGCATAATAAAGCATATGCGAAAATTATTACTATTCTAAACCCTGAAAAGAAAGATAAGGTTTGTGATAAGTGTAAAGGTAAAAATAAAGACAAACCTATTTTGGGATTGGTTATCTTAGACGGGTTAAAAGAAGATGGTGATGAATGGAATGGTGGAAAAATTGTAGATCCGAAAAATGGAAATGTTTACAAGTGTTATATTGAATTAAAAAATTCAACCACCTTAAAAATAAGAGGTTATATAGGTTTTTCTTTATTAGGAAGAACAGAATACTGGAAGCGATTTGAAGAATGATATGAAAAGATTACTATTCATAATAACAATGTGCGTAGCTTTTAGTTCGATCCTTAATGCACAAAAAAAGGGAATTGATCTAAATTGGCAGACTAACGTTGAAGTTGCCAAAAAATCAGCCGAAAAAAATAACAAAGCAGTCTTAATTTATTTCACAGGTTCTGACTGGAGTTCGGCATGTAAAAACCTAAATAAAGATTTTTTCTACACCGAAAAGTTTAAAAAAATAGCGGAGGAAAAGCTTATATTGGTTCGAGTAGATGCACCAAGAAGACCAAATTTAATTTCTGAATTACAAGCTAGTTACAACAGTAAACTCAGTAAAAAATACGGTCAAAAAGTATACCCTACCGTTGTACTAGTGAATGCAAAAGGTGAAGAACTCGGAAAAGTTGAGAGCTACAATTATTTACATGATACTAGTAAACATTATGCGTTGATCAATGATGCATTGAAGAATTGATCTTGTCATATTGAGCATTGCTGAGTATAAAATATATTTTATGCGAAAGCAGTTTGCATAGCAAACGAAAAATCTAAAAAAAATTCTTCGCTAGCGCTCAGAATGACATTGGTATTTAAAAATTCAAGCGCATTCCTACTCTATAATTTCTACCTTTTGTTGTAAAACCTATTACTTCAGTATATGCTTCATTTAATACATTCTGAATTGATGCCGATACTTTCAAGCGATTTGGTATAATATCTCTATTAAACAACAGATCAATTAACGAGAATGAATTCAATATCTCGTTTTCAAATGTGCTAAAGTTAGTATCAATTCTATCATCAACATATTGATAATTCATTCCAACAAATGTTTTAGCATTCATGGCATAATTTAAAGAAGCATTTGCTTTATGCTTTGGTATACGCAATGCCACTATATCTTTACGTTCTGTAAATGTGTAATTAGCATTGAATTGTAAGTTTTCAACAAGTTTAGTTGATAGCTCTACTTCTACTCCATTTACAGTAAAATCATCTGCTATATTTTGATATTGTCCTTCAAAAGTGTCAAAATCTATAACTACATAATCTATAAAGTCTTTTTCTTTTCGTTCAAAAAATACAGCACTCAAGCGTACCTTATCAGATAACTTTATTTCAGCGCCCGCTTCTAAAGTCGTATTGGTTTCTGGTTCTAAAGCCGGATTAGGGCCAAAAGCCCCAAACAATTGCGACAAACTAGGTGCAATAAATGAAGTGCCATACGAACCCAATAATTTTAGATAATTAGCATCAAATTTATAGGTATAAGACGGATTTAAATTATAAGTTATACTTGAGCCATATTCACTATGATTGTTGAATCTTGCACCAGCATTAACGTTTAATCCAAAATCTGAAACCCAAACTACATTTGCGTATGGATCAGTAACAGATGATTCTTCGTCAACAATAAATTCAGTTTCATTTTTAATATAGTTTATACCCACTATGGTATAAAACTGATCATTAAAATTGTACTTATTAAAAACGTCGATTATAAAACTTTTACCAGTAAATGTGTTTGGAAAATTAGAAAAGAACGCTCGTTCTATAGTATTATAAGCTGCATTGATATTGAAACTACCATTTTTATAGTTCAATTTTGGTGAAATGCCTAATCTATATTGTTTGCTTCTTGATGAAAAATCGGCATCCTCTACAGGAAAAGTGTTATCAAATTCAGCAGTATAACGGTCGTGGTTAGCATACATATCAATCGAAAAATTATCAGTTGCTTTATAACCGACTTTTACGAAAGCATTTGTTCTTGAAAATGCATCTTTTTCAGTTCCATTTGCAACAGCCGACATTCCGCCAAGGTATTGATGCCCAAAAGAGGTATTATAACTTACTTTATTAGAAGTTCCGCTAATAGCAATACTATTATTAAAATCGGCTAAAGTATTATTTGAATCATCTGCCGACTGATTTGTACCAATACTTGATGAAAATACAGCCGAAATCGTTTCCTTTGAGGCCTTCTTCGTAGTAATATTAATTACCGCCGTAGCTGCAGCATTACCATATAGTGTACTCGCTGCTCCTTTAATAATTTCAATAGATTCAATTTGATTGATATCTAATAGGCGTAAATCATAATCATTGGCAATTTGTGATGGATCAGAAACCTGAATACCATCAATCAAAACCAATACTTGCCTATTATTGCCTCCTCTAATAAAGTAACTTAGATTTTGTCCTCCATTACTCCTACTACCATTTATTTCAATACCACTTTTAGCATTAATTAGTTCTGCTAGGGTTTTACCTTGACTTCTTTCAAGTTCAGCAAGATCAATTTTAATAACTGTTTTACCAGAATTTTCTCTTTTTAATTCAAATCGAGAATCTGTGATGACTACTTCGTCTAATTGTTCAACTTTTGTTGAATCTTGCTGCTGTTGGGCATTTACTAACACTGTAGTTAGTAATGCACCTACATACAATAACCTTTTTTTCATTTTAATAAATTTTAAATAATGAATAAATGGCTATCAGTAGAAAATAGGGGTATATGATAAGATATCATAAACCGATACTTTTCCTCCGAAAGCTTGCTTAAATTTGAATTATGGTAGGTCTCCTGGCTTGTATTTTGTTGTATGCCTTCCCATAACAAAATGTTACAGTGACGTAAGATGTACAACAACTTTTTAGTTTATTAAAAAGATACTGAACCAAGTTCAGCATATACTTACAGTTGCGGGGACAGCTCAGGTATTTCACCTGATTCCCTTTTAATCGACGTAGTCGTCCTAAATTAATTTCAGGATCTGTTTATCACTAAACAGATTTTTTGACCGTATCGAACCAAAATCGAGGCGAAAGTAATCAATAAAATATAAAAGGTCAATTATACAATTGATAAAATGTAAAATATTTACATTTGCTAAATATTAGGCAATACATGAAATTCCAAAAAATTCTTTTCTTCTTTTTTCTTTGTTTTCTCTTCCTTTACGGATGTAAAACAGAACAAAAAGAAACTATTTTAAAAGAAACTAACACTTCAATAAAACATGCACAAGGGTTTGATATTCAAAAATTTAAAGAGTATTCAAAATTAATCATTAAAGCACCATACCCAGAAGCTAAAGAGCAATTTGAATATGCTTTGATTCCGAAAGGAACTAAAATTCCAGAAGCTGCAAAAGGTCTTAAAATTATTAGAACACCTATTGAAGAATTAGTAGTTACTTCTACGACACACATACCCATGTTAGAATTACTACAAGAAGAAAATAGCTTGGTTGGTTTCCCAAATTTACAATATATCTCATCTGCAAAAACGAGGTCACTAATCACCAACGGGAGTATTAAAGAACTAGGTAAAGAACAAAATATCAACACAGAAGTACTACTCGATTTGCACCCTGAACTTGTGGTTGGCTTTTCTATGAATAGTAATAACGACATGTTTGCGAACATTGAAAAAGCAGGTATTCCAGTTTTATTGAACGGTGATTGGCTAGAAGAAACTCCCTTAGGTAGAGCAGAATGGCTTAAATTTTTTGGCACATTATTTAATAAAGAAAAAGAAGCAGACAGTATTTTTAACACTATAGAAAGTGACTATAAACAAGCTGTGCTGATGGCTAAAGGTGCTACATCGAAACCTACCATACTTTCTGGAGTACAGTTTAAAGATGTTTGGAATCTGCCAGCTGGCGAGAGCTTTGTCGCTCAATTCTTAAAAGATGCGAATACCAATTATTTATGGGCAGACACTAAAGGAAAAGGAAGCTTGGCATTGAGTTTTGAAAGTGTTTATGTAAAGGGTCAAAATGCCGAATTATGGATTGCTCCTGGCCATTACACTAGTTATAGTCAGCTTAATGACGCTAACAATCATTATTCACAATTTGATGCTTTTAATAATAAAAATATCTATTCTTTTAACAATCGAAAAGGCGCGAATGGCGGTGTACTCTATTATGAACTCGCACCAGTACAACCACATATTGTATTAAAGGATATTATAAAAGTTGCACATCCTGAATTATTACCAAATTACACACCATATTTTCTAGAACCATTACAAGATTAAGTTGCCAAAGACAAAAACATATACGCTCACATTTATCATACTTTTTGTATGTCTACTATTCTGTTGGTTTATCAATATAAGTTTGGGTTCGGTTAATATTCCCTTATCGGATATTTTTAGTAGCTTTTTTGGGGGGCAAACGTCAAAAGAGCAATGGCAATATATTATTTTAGATTGGCGCTTACCAAAATCATTGACTGCTATTTTAGTTGGCTCTGGACTATCAATTAGCGGTTTATTAATGCAAACTTTATTTAGAAACCCGTTAGCAGGTCCTTTTGTATTAGGTATTAGTTCTGGCGCAAGCCTAGGTGTAGCTATTTTAATATTGGGCATTTCACTCTTTGGCGGAAGTATAGCTTTACTTGCCTATTCTAATTTTGGATTGGCATTAGCTGCAAGTATTGGCGCATTTTTAGTATTGAGTGCTGTGATGTTGGTAGCAAGAAAATTAAAAAATACGATGTCAATTCTAATTATTGGTCTCATGTTTGGCAGTTTAACTGGAGCTGTGATTAGTGTACTCTCCTACTTTAGTAATGCAGAACAGCTACAACAGTTTATATTTTGGAGTTTTGGTAATTTGGGTAATCTATCATGGCAAGAACTAGGATTGTTTTTTGGAGTGTATTTACTCGCTGCTTCCTTAATAGTAACTATCATAAAACCATTAAATAGTTTGTTACTGGGTGAAAATTATGCGCAAAGCTTAGGCATCAATTTAAAACGAACACGAAATTTTACCTTAATAGCTACTGGACTCTTAACAGGTGTAATCACCGCCTTTTCTGGTCCAATTGCATTTGTTGGTTTGGCAGTTCCGCATATGACAAAGTTAGTTTTCAAAACTTCTGACCATAAAACCTTATTACCTGCGGTTGCTATCATTGGCGCCATGACCATGTTATTAAGCGATACTATCGCACAATTACCCAACAGTGAATATACGTTACCTATAAACGCAATTACTTCCATTTTTGGCGCGCCTATTGTGATTTGGCTATTAGTACGTAAAAAGAAAATTCAATATTAATTTTGACAGCCAAAAAGAAACATAGCATCATTCAATCAAAGCAATTAGCTATTGGTTATAGTACCAAGAAGCAACAACAAGTTATTGCTAGTAAAATTGATATTGATCTTGAAGCAGGAAAATTAGTATGTCTTTTGGGTAAAAATGGTATCGGAAAGTCAACCTTATTACGAACGCTCTCGAAAGTACAACCAAAACTTACTGGAGAATTGTACATAAATGGCAACGCTGTTGAGCAGCTTTCCGCGCAAGCATTATCGAAAAAAATGAGTTTGGTGTTAACGGAGCGTATCCCTGAAAGTAATTTAACAGTCTATGAATTAATCGCTCTAGGCAGACAACCCTACACCAATTGGATTGGCAACTTATCAAAAAAAGATAAAAAACATATGCACAAAGCTATTGAGCAAGTACATATCGAAGCTATTGTCAATAAAAAATGTGATGAATTGAGTGACGGACAGCTTCAAAAAGTAATGATCGCAAGAGCTTTGGCTCAAGACACAGAACTGATTATTTTAGATGAACCAACAGCGCATTTAGATATACACCATAAACTAGAAGTCTTCAATTTATTACAAGGTTTGGTAAAAGAATTAGGCAAAACCATCATTATTTCAACTCATGAAGTACAATTGGGTTTACAATTAGCCGATGAATTGTGGTTGATGAACGAAGATTTTTTTAACACAGGAACTCCCGACGAATTGATTAAACAAGGTCATTTAGAACGTTTATTTTCATCGAAATTTGTAACCTTCGATTCAAAAACAAAACAGTTTATCATTAAAAATTCTTAATTAAAGTCTTATTTTTGAACTTATAAGATTCATACTATATGAAGAACCTTTTTTTAGTTATAATTAGCCTTTTGAGCATGTCTATCCTTGCTCAAAATTCAATTAAACCAACTATGAACACAGCCTTAGTAGAAGATGAAGCTGTACCATATGCCAATACTATTACAGAGCAAGATTTAACTAGCTTAGTCTATACATTAGCGAGTGACGAGTTTGAAGGGAGGAAAACTGGTGAAAACGGACAAAAAATAGCTGCCAACTATTTAGTAGATTTTTATAAAAAGAATGGCATTATTGGAGCTTACAAAGACAGTTCGTATTTACAGGTAATCCCTCAAGATTATTTTAGAGGACGTTCTAAAAATAATTCAGAAAACGTTATTGCCTTTATAAAAGGCTCAGAAAAACCTGACGAGTACGTATTGATTTCTGCACATTATGATCACATGGGTATAGAAGGTGAAAAGATTTTTAATGGGGCTGATGATGATGCTTCTGGCACTTCTGCAGTTTTGGAAATAGCACAAGCCTTTCAAGAAGCTGTCAAAGCTGGTAGAGGCCCTAAACGTTCTATACTATTTTTACATGTAACTGGTGAGGAAATTGGGTTGTTTGGCTCTAAATATTATACAGAGAATCCCATTTTTCCACTAGAAAACACCGTTGTAAATCTCAATATTGATATGGTTGGTCGTGTAGATAAAAACCATGAGGAGAATCCTAATTTCGTGTATTTGATCGGTGCTGATAAATTGAGTACCGAATTGCACGATGTATCGGAAGCAATCAATAAAAAATATACAAACCTAGCGTTAGATTACACTTACAATGATGAAAATGATCCTAATAGATTCTATTACAGGTCAGATCATTATAATTTTGCCAAGAATGATATTCCGATTATTTTTTACTTTAACGGAGTGCATAAAGATTACCATAAGTCTACAGATACTGCCGATAAAATACGATATGATTTACTACAAAAACGTACACAATTGGTGTTTTACACTGCTTGGGAAATTGCAAACAGAAACGAACGTTTAGCACTAGATAAGAAATAGTTGTACGCTATTATTGACATAGAAACAACTGGTGGTAAATACAATGAAGAAGGTATTACCGAAATTGCTATTCATAAATTTGATGGGCATCAAGTAGTTGATACTTTTATAAGTTTAGTGAACCCAGAGCGTGAAATTCAACCCTTTGTAGTTAATTTAACCGGAATTAACAGTAGTATGTTACGGACTGCACCTAAATTTTTTGAGGTGGCAAAACGAATTATAGAAATTACTACAGGTTGTATTGTGGTAGCCCATAATGCAAACTTTGACTATAGAATTTTACGTACCGAATTTAGTAGGCTTGGCTATACATTCGAAAGTGAAACGCTATGTACAGTTGAATTGAGCAAAAAATTAATTCCAGACTTACCTTCTTATAGCCTAGGTAAATTATGTCGTTCGCTAGGAATACCTATGTCTGATAGGCATCGTGCAAATGGTGATGCCATTGCTACCGTAAAATTGTTTCAATTATTATTAGATAAAGACGTCCGTAAAACGATTATAAGCGATGCGATAAAACAAGAAACAAAACGACAATTAGAGCCAAAATTATTATCGATTTTAGAAAGCTTACCTACCACTACTGGTATTTATTATATGCATAATGAAGCTGGGGAAATTATTTATATTGGAAAAAGTAAAAACATTAAGAAAAGAATCAATCAACATTTTACAAGCGATACACATAAGTCAAAAAAAATGCAATTGCACGTAGCTTCTATAAGCTATGAAAGTATGGGAAGTGAATTGGCAGCACTCCTAAAGGAAAGTGAAGAGATTAAAATAAATAAGCCCATTTACAACAGAGCTTTACGGCGTACTATTTTTACACATGGATTATATAGTTTTACGGATGAAAATGGCTACATCAATTTAAAAATAGACAAAGCAGACGGGAAAAAGAAACCAATTACTACGTTTTCAAATCGACAAAGCGCCAAAAGTTTTTTATTTAGAATTACAGATGAGCATAATTTATGTCAAAAGTTAACGGGTCTAGACGCTACAAAACAAAACTGTTTCAATTACACCATCAAAACATGTTATGGAGCCTGCCTCAATAAAGAAACCTCTATTGTATATAATGAACGTGTTTCTAATGTAATTACTATGAATAGTTTTGAAAATCAAAGTTTCGTCATTATTGACAAAGGTCGTTCTTATGATGAACGCTGTGCATTATTGATAGAGAATGGTCTTTTTAAAGGGTTGACATTTTTTAACTTGAATTTTCAAATCAATAATATTGAGGTATTACGTTCATTGGTTACCCCTATGCAACATAATAAAGATGTACAGCATATTATTAAAAACTATCTAAGAAAAAATAAGAAATTAAAAATTGTCAAATTTTAATAACCATATGAAAAAAAATCTACTCATTTTATCTTTATCAATGCTCTCGTTAATAGTATATTCTCAAGATAAAGTCTCTTATAAATTTGGTCGTATATCGCAAGCAGATTATGATTTAACTGTTTATGAAAAAGATAGTACCGCAAATGCCATCTTTTTATATGAACATGGAAAAACCACCTTTCATGATACGGATCGAAGAGTAGTAATTCGAACAACATACTATGCAAAAGTAAAAATTTTCAATAAAGAAGGAGAAGACAACGCAACAATTAGTATCCCAATCTATCATCGCAACAGTAAAACGTCAGAAAATGTAACAAAAGTGAGGGCAATTACGCATAACGGTATTGTAAAAACAAGCATTGAAAAAGAAAATATTTATACCAAAAAAATTAATGAGCACTGGTCTGAAGTTAAATTCACCATGCCAAATATAAAACCCAATAGTATTATTGAATATGAATATGTTTTTGAAACCCAATTAAAATTCAATTTTAAGGGCTGGGAATTTCAAGCCGATATTCCAAAAATATATAGTAAATTTTATGCTTTAGTTCCTGGAAACTATATATA
>RCNE010000292.1_pt1 | contig 27146 bp, 21 predicted proteins | sample 2041361 | NCBI WGS metagenome assembly RCNE01 (sample SAMN09708229, study PRJNA481090) | Marine sediment metagenome, whole genome shotgun sequencing project. | reverse complement strand
AGGTCATAGGCGGTTGCGTGACCGACGATGACCTTATTGAGAAGGTCCTTCATCAGGGTTCCACCAATACGGCAGGGTGTGCAGAACCCGCAACTCTCGTGACAGAAAAACTCACTGAAGTTCTGTACCATTTCAAGCAGATCACGTTTCTGGTTGAAGACCATGAAGGAACCACCGGTTGGGATATCTTCAAAGGCGATTGTGCGGTAGAACTCCTGGGGTGGAATCGTAAAGCCGGCAGCACCTGAAACCTGGACCGCCTGGGTGTCTTCGGCACCGCAGTCTTCGAGGATCTGCCGAATCGAAACCCCGTAGGGATATTCGTAAATGCCTGGTCGTGCACAATCACCACTGATGCTCAGCAGTTTGGTGCCAGTGGATTGCTCTGTGCCGGCGCTGCGGAACCAGTCGGAGCCAAATACAGCGATTCTTGCTGCGGCCACAAAGGTCTCGACGTTGTTGACCACCGAAGGTTGTCCTTTATACCCCCGGGTTACGGGGTAGGGTGGGCGATCTCGTGGAATACCCCGCTTACCCTCCATTGATTCAATCATGGCTGATTCTTCGCCGCAGATATAGGCGCCTGCACCCATGTGAATTTCAATATCAAAATCAAATCCTTTCCGGTCCAGGATATCCGTGCCCAGCAGATTCGCATCACGTCTTTCCTGCAAGGTCTCTTCCAGGGCCTGACGCAAGTAGAGATACTCGCCACGCAGATAAAGGTAGCCTTTCTTTGCGCCGATAATGCCACCACAAATGGTCATGCCTTCGAACATGACATTGGCGTAGCTGTTAAGCAAAATACGGTCTTTAAATGTGCCCGGTTCACCCTCATCGGCATTACAAAGAACGTAGTGTTCTTCGCCCGGTGCATCACGGCAGATACGCCACTTGGTGGCAACCTTGAAGCCCGCACCGCCGCGTCCGCGTAAATTTGATTTATCGATGGATTCAAGCAGGCCATCACCACTTTTTACAGCAAAGGCCTCAATGGCACTGCCGCGGGTAATGACATCATCAAGGAGTTTGTCGCGACGCTGGATATTGTCTTCGATGACAAAGAATTTCTTCGGCCATTTGTCCACCGGAATTCCGGCTTCAATGAGTCCGACGATCTTGTGGATGCGTTTCTTGTCTAACCGTGAAACTGCCATGCCATTGACCAGCATTGCCGGACCCTGGTCACAAATACCCGTACACGAAGTCAGTTCAACACTTACCCGTCCGTCAGCTCTCGTCTCACCGGGTTTAACCCCCAGTTTCTTACACATACTTTCGAGCAGCGGCAGATTTCCCAGCATCCTGTCAGTGATGTTGTCGCTGAAGCGAATATCGTAATCACCTTGACTATGCATATGCAAAAAGGCATAAAAATAGACAATCGAGACAATTTCCACCCGGGAAATGTGCAAGCGCTCTGAAAGCAGCTGTACAGCCTTTTCCGGTATGTGGGAATAGTGATGTTGAATACTGCAAAGGTGTTGCAGTAATAGGTCAGGAGCATCATCCGTGTTGGATAAAAGCCCGCTTACGAAGCGACTAATTTCTGTCATGGCGCGCTCCCTTTAAATCAACCAAATGACAAGAGCGACACCAGTAATCTACTTTCATTTCGGCATTCCTTCTGCTGCACCAAACGGGACTTGAACGAATACTTTAGAGTTTGGAGTTAACCATGTATGACATGCGTTTTAACTGATCTGGATCACCATTTTTACCGATTTTTTTGGTCAATAAATGGACCGGTTTTATAACGCGATTACAATTGGTTTTATACATGGTTTCGGTCCCTGATTTGAGCACTGTTTATGCTGAATGCGGGCCAAAAATGGTGATTTTGAATGTCAATCAGCTACAATCAAAACGACCGCCTGCCAAGCGGGTTTATCATAAGCTGATTGCCTGTCCGGTGTTGCTTATCCGGTTCGGATGTTTTTCAGGCAGGGTTGGCAGTGTCAATGCGGAGATTTAAGCAATGATGGAACTTAATACGGCTTGGGAGTTTGGTTCTGCCCTCGGCTTAGGTGTGCTCATCGGTTTGGAGCGCCAACGTACCCTCGGGGAGTCAAAGACTTTTGCAGGTGTCAGGACATTCTCCCTGGTGGCACTATTTGGTGCGGTCTCAGTATATGCCGGTGAGGTATCGGGGCTTCCGTGGATCTTCGGACTGGTCTTTATTTCGATTCTGGCGTTGGTCATAACGGCCTATCATGCGACCGCCATTGCCGGTGAAATCGGCGCCACCACAGAAGTTTCCGTATTACTCACTTTCTTTGTCGGCTGTATCTGCGCATGGGGAGATGTTGGTATTGCGGGCGCGATTACCGTGGTTGCAATGCTGTTGTTGGCGCTCAAAGGCTGGTTGCACAATCTGGCCAAGCGCATCGAACCCTCTGATGTCGAGGCAACACTCAAGTTCGCCATTATCACCCTGATCGTGTTGCCACTTGTGCCGAATACCAACTTCGGCCCGGAGGGGTTGGAAGTCATCAACCCTTACAAGACCTGGTTGATGGTGGTATTAATCGCAGGCCTCAACTTTGTCGGTTACATCCTGGTCAAGGTGTTGGGAAAGGAGCATGGGTTCGGGCTCACCGGGCTTTTGGGAGGACTTGTTTCAAGCACGGCGGTTACCCTGGGGTTTTCACAGCGTAGCCGTGTCGAACCGGGTTTAACATCGGTTTTGGCCCTGGCGATTGTTTTGGCCTGGACCGTGATGTACTTCCGGGTCGTGGTAGAAGTGGGTGTCGTGAATTTTTCCCTGGCCAAAAGCCTGACCCTGGGCATGCTGCTGATGGGGGCGGTCAGTCTCGTCATCTGCCTGGTTCTGTGGCGGCAGGGACGCAGTCAGGAAACGGCAGAAGTGGACTCGGGAAACAATCCATTCGAGCTCGGAGATGCGATCAAATTTGGTCTGCTTTTTGCGGTTGTAATATTCGTTGCCAGTGCTGCCCAGACCTACTTTGGAAACACCGGTCTATATTTGGCAGGTGCCCTGGCCGGTCTAACCGATGTGGACGCCATCGCGCTTTCAATGGCCAGTCTTGCCCAGCAGGATCCAACCAGTTCCGGCGCTGCGGCCAGAACGATTGTCATCGCGGTGATTTCCAACACCATGGTCAAGTGCGGTATGGCCATCTGGCTCGGTGCGCCGTCTATGCGTCGTGCAATGATTCCGATTACAGCTGCTTTGGCTCTAGCGGGAGTAGGTGCTGCCTACCTGGTGGGATAGGCCGAAGAGCATGGGGTCAGAGTAAAGTGCCAGAGTAAAACCCTGGGATTTTACTCTGGCACTTTACTCTGACCCCGTCTACCCTACCGCTGAACCTCAACAATTACGTGCTCGACATCGCCGATAAACTGCAATCGCTTTTCCATTCCAGGTGTCATGTAGACCGTACCGTTCTCGTCCACCACGGCGATCTGGTGCAGGTCGAGTGCACGGGCTACTTCCGGCCATCCTTCCAGGCCGGCTACCAACAGGGCGGTAGCGGCGGCGTCTGCCAGTAGGCCTTCATCCGTTATTATGGTTACCGATGCGATATCCTTGGCGGGCCAACCGCTGGCCGGATCAAGAATATGGGGATAGCGTTCGGTCTGGTCCTGGCGGAATCGCTCGTAGTTTCCCGAGGTGAAAATTGCCTCATCACCCTCTACCTGTACAGAACCGACATTACCCCCACCGGGCTTTCTGACCGCAACACGCCAGGGCCGGTCACCGTGGGTACCCATCGCTCGCAGGTCGCCACCGGCGTTCACTATGGCGTTGTTGATACCCATGGCACGCAGGCGCGCGATGGTCAGATCAACGGCATAGCCCTTGGCAATACCGCCGAAGTCGAGCTGTACCGCAGGGTTGTCGGAACTTAACTCCAGGCCATCGATATGGATGTCACGACTGGAAGGTTGCTGATCCAGAATTTCGCTGATTTGGGTCTGTGAAGGGGGAGGGCCTTCGATCGGGTAATCGGAAGTATGGAAGCCCCATAGCCTGATTAGCCCGCCTATTGCCGGGTTGAAGCGGCCACCTGTGCTGGCTTCGAGCGGCTGCGAACGCCGGACCATTTCAACTATGTCGGCGTCAGCTATTGCAGATTTCCCTTCGCTAAAGGCCTTGTTGATATCCACAAGCCGGCCAGGTTCCCAGGCATGCCAGTCGCGGTGCATGGCCTGAAACATCTGCTGTATTTCCGTGAATGCTTGAGCGGCCTCTTTGGGTGAAGCGCCCCAGAGCTTGATCTCGACAATTGTACCGAACACGTATAACTCGGCACTTTGCTCTTCGTCACGCTGACATGCCATCAACAGCACCACGCAAAGCAGGATAATTGGGGTCAGCGTAAAAACTCTGTTGTGTTTGCTCTGACCAGAACTATCCCTGGGAGCGGGCTTAATGATGATGTTGTTTGTCTTCATTTGAGCATTCAGATTTGCCCGAACAGTCCTCGCCGGTACAGCCTGCGCAGCTGGCAGGCCCTTCGCCACGGCGATGGGTCAGGCCAAAGCCGATGAACAGTACGACTAGCAATAGTAGTGGTGCGATATAGCCTTGCATTTGCTTATAGTAGCCCTGCAAAGCCCATAAACGCCATAGAAAGCGTTCCGGCAATAATCAGCACGAGTCCGGTTCCCTTCGCTATGCCCGGTACATCTGAAAACTCTACCGATTCGCGAATAGATGCCATCAGTACCAGTGCAAGTGTCAGGCCAAGACCGGCACCGACAGCAAATGTCACACCCTGGAGAAAGCCGTAACCTCGGTTGGTCTGGAAGATTGCAAGACCCAGAATAGCGCAGTTGGTGGTCATTAGCGGAAGAAAGATTCCTAGCTGCCTGAACAACACGGGAGACAGTTTTTTAACTGCCATCTCCACGATTTGTACCAGCGATGCAATCACGATAATGAACGAGATGATGCGAAGGTAGGGTGCCTGCTCCAGGATATAGGTGTTCAATACCCAGGCACTGATTGCCGTCAACACCAATACAAAAATGTTGGCCAGGCCCATACGTAAGCCGGTTTCAACCCGGGCGGAAACACCCATGAACGGACACAGACCCAGGAACATGGCCAGGGTAAAGTTGTTGACCACCATGGCTGAGAAGAAGATCGAGAATAGCGACTGGTCACTCATGATAAGACCTCCGTCGCCTGTTCAGCTTTCACTTTCTTACGTTGCTCTATGTATCCCATTGCGAGCAATATAAAACCCAGTGTCAGGAAGCCGCCCGCCGGCAGAACCATGATCACCCAGGGTTCAAAGTTCGGTCCGAATAAGGGGTATGCCAAAAAGCTGCCTGTACCCAGGATTTCACGGAAGCCACCCATCATCACCAGTGCAATGGTAAAGCCGATACCCGTACCTACCGCGTCAAGCAGGGAGCGGAAAGGGTTGTTCTTGGACGAGAATGTTTCCTGACGCCCGAGGATCATGCAATTGACGACAATCAGGGCGATAAACGCGCCCAGCTCTTTATGTTGAACAGGGGCATAGGCCTGTAACAACATATCGGCCAGTGTCACAAAGGTTGCAATCACCAAAATGTAAGCCGAAATACGTACCTCATGCGGTATAAAGCGCTTGCAGGTTGAAATCAGGACACTGGAGCATGACATGACGAAGAAAGTGGCACCACTCATGGCCAGTGCGTTCGCCACGCTGTTGGTTACGGCAAGCGCCGGGCACAGGCCAAGCATCTGTACCAGTACCGGGTTCTCTTTCCAGATACCCCTTATGAAATCCTGTTGTGCGGTTGTAGTTCTCACTGCGATTCCTCCACTGATGCTGCGTCCGCAGATGCCTGTGGAATGCCTTTATCCAATATTGGTTTCCATTCTTCAAGTGCGTTGTTGATGATTTGTATGACGGCTTTTGAAGAAATGGTAGCGCCGGTAATCATATCAATCTCATTGGGTTCACCTTTGCCTGCACCTATTTTTACGCCAAGAAGAGGCGTCTCGGGGCCTGCAAAAAACTGGTCAACGAAGTTCATATCTTTAAAAATTTTGTCGCCCAGTCCGGGTGTTTCCTTGCTGTCCAGAATTTTCATTCCCGAGAGTTTGCCGGATATCGGATCATGTCCGAATATCACCATGATGACATCCTGGAACCCGGACTCACCACGTGAAATAGCCACGCCTGCCAGTTCGCCATTGGTGTCACGGCCAACATATACACGTTTGAACTCACTTTCCTTTGCCCCTTCAGGCAATGTCATGGAAAGCGCATTGTCAACCAGGTAAAACGTGTCGTAACGATCAACCCCTGGTAACACCTCGTAGACGGCCAACTGAAGTTGTTCGGCTTTCCACTTGTCGATTATCGGCTTGGTATGCAGGTTCACCAGCACAATTAACAGACCGGCTAACGCGCCGGCGATGGCCAGCGTGGCGACAAGACGAAATGTAGAAACTTCTTTCGGAGCCTGGGCATCGGTGCTATCAGAGTTTTCCAACTTGATTTCCACGTCGATTGGGTCCTGCTTGTTGTTTTCCTGGCTCATTTGCCGGCCTCCTTTTTCTTTCCGGAGGTACCGAACAGACGTGGCTGCGTGGCGCGGTTAATAAAGGGAACCATTGCATTCATCAGCAGGATTGCGTACATCACGCCTTCCGGCAAACCACCCCATATACGAATGACAACGACCAGAAAACCAATTCCGAATCCGAAAAGCCAGCAACCCCTGGTGCTCAATGGTGAGGTCACCATATCTGTTGCCATGTACCAGGCACCGAGCATCATACCGCCCGAGAACAACATGAACAGAGGTGTGAACTGTGAAATTCCAATGACGTAAAAGAGACCGGAAACGATAAAGGTGGTAGTAAAAATGCTAACTGGAATATGCCAGTTCAAATGCCCGCGCCAGGCCAGGTAAACACCACCCAGAATGATAAGTAAGGCAGAGGTTTCACCCAGCGACCCGCCGGTGGTGCCCATCAGAAGGTCAAGCAGTGGTGTTGCAACCGGGTCATCGCCGAACTTCATGTTGCCCAGTGGTGTCGCCGAAGTCGCCGCATCTACAACCGGACTCATAAAGGGCAGTGCAAAGTTATCGCCCTGGAGCATCCACCAATGCTCAGTTTTTGAAGGCCAGGTTGTAATCGCAACCGGGAATGCCGCCTGCAAAAAAGCACGTCCCACGAGAGCAGGGTTAAAGATATTCTGACCCAGGCCGCCATAGATGAGTTTGCCGAAACCCATGCCGAATATACCGCCTAAAAAGGCCATCCAGAGCGGAAAGCCCGGTGGCAGGGTCAAACCCAGCAGCAAACCGGTAATCATGGCAGAACCGTCTGCTATGGAACCCGGGTTTTTACCAAACATGCGTTCCGTCAACAGGCAACCGGCAATACTGGCAAGCAGTACCAGGATGGCGCTGGGGCCGAAGAAATAGATCGATGCAGCAACGACCGGCACCAGGCTTATCACCACCGACCACATGATCTGGATGGTGGAATCAGCTGAGCGCACGTGCGGTGACGCAGTTATTTTGACGTTGGTCTTCTCGGTCATGATTTCGGCAGTCTTCTTAATTGTGTTTTTGACATGGCAAAATATTGGGACAGGGGAATATTGGACGGACAGACAAACGAGCAACTACCGCAGAGCATGCAATCATTCAGATGCGCTTCGTCTACCAGTTCTTCATAACGTTCCGCCTTCGCCAGATCTCCCATCCATTGCGGGTTCAGGAAAATCGGGCAGGCTTCGAGACATTTTCCGCAACGGATACACGGCATAATATCCTGCCGTTTACACTCATCCTTTGAAAGGATCAGTATGCCACCCGTGGCTTTCAAAATGGGTACGTCAAGGTTGGCCTGTCCCTGTCCCATCATTGGCCCGCCGAAAACGATTTCGGCCGCATCCTCGGTCATACCGCCACAATGTTCGATCACATCACGCAGTTTTGTACCGAAGGGGATTTTCCAGTTCCCCGGCTTGCGAATACCGCGACCGGTCACCGTAATGATGCGCTCAATCAGCGGGTGTCCGGTTTTAAAAACTGCGGCCACGTTTGCGGCAGTTGCAACATTTTGAACCATTGCACCAATTGCACTGGGAAGGGCGCCGGATGGAACCTCGCGGCCCATGACGGCCTTGATCAGCATTTTCTCGGCACCCTGCGGGTACTTGACCGTTAAAGGCTGCACGGTGGCATCGAGGTCAGCAGGCTTGGTCTTGCGCATTATTTCGATGGCATCGGGCTTGTTGTTTTCAATTCCGATCACGCACCGTGTGATTCCCAGTGCCTTCAGGGCAATGCGTATACCTTCATACACCATTTCCGGTTGTTCCAGCATGACACGATGGTCTGAGGTGAGGTAAGGCTCACACTCGCAACCATTGATCAGCAATAGCTCAACCGGTTGGTCTTTTGGGGGGCAAAGCTTGACGTGCGAGGGGAATGCGGCACCGCCAAGACCGACAATGCCCGCCTTGGCAATCTCCTTGGAAAGATCTTCCTCTTTCACATCCTGCCAGCGTGGCACCATGCGGGTTCTTCGCATCTGCGATGAACTTTGATCGACGGTGATACGAATTGACGGAACCATCTGGCCATTGGGGTGCGGCCACAGTTCGATTGATCTGACCGTACCTGCGGCCGTGGCATGCACGGTTGAAGAAATAAACCCTGCCGCCTCCGCAATCACATCACCACGTTCAACATGGTCGCCGGCTTTAACCAGGGCTTTCGCCGGCGTACCAATATGCTGAGACAGGGGCAGAATCACCTCTTTCGGAAAAGGAAACCGCTTCGAGGGTATCCCCGATGTAATATCCTTGTTTTCCGGTGGATGAACCCCGTGCTTGAAACTCGGCAGACCTTTCATAATTGAAATATCCGTTCAATAATCAATTGAAAGGTTCAGCACGTTTGATCAACTTATCCAAATTCTTTTCTTTTGGATTCAGTGGGTCACCCGGATGGATGCACTCTGCCGGACAGGCCTCGGCTGCCATCACTAACTGCTTGAAGGTTCCCGCCTTGGCGTCGCCGATTTCGGCCTGTTGCTCGTCATTGTAGATAAACACCTTTGGATTGATCTTCAGACAGTCATCACAAGACGTGCAACGCAGCGTATCGATATAGGGCTCGTTGCCCATGTCCTCTTCTGCCTGCGCTACAGGTGCAACTGCAGCAACCGCTGCTGGTGCTGCCTGGGCCGCTGCGGCAGGTGCCGCTGTGGCTGCCGGCGCAGTTGGAGCTGCAATACTGAAGTCGGCCGGGGTTTCAAATGCCGGGCCATTCCAGCTTTCTGCCTTTTCAAGCAAGGTAGATACGGTTTCATTGGCATTGCCTTTCAACAGGCCTTCCGCCATCCGTCTTGCTATCAACAACGGATACTGGGTTGTCAGCTTGGCAATTTTCGCTTCGTATTCAGCAGTCAAGGCCGTAATCCTGGCTTCCAGTTCCTCGGTCATGCTTTCGGCGACGGTATCGCGCATGTTTTCGGAAACATCAAGACCTGCGATCTCTTTCAACTGGGCCCAATATCCCAAACGCTCTTCTGCGAGCCCGACGATCTCATCTGAAACGATCATCTTGCTCAGGTGACGATTGGCGTCTACGGTGTAAATGAAGGCGGTTCCATCTTCACGCTCATCTTCATCCATATCCACGTATTCATGGAAAGCTACCAATTCTTCCTCACCATTTGCCTTGGTGAAATGCTTGCGGAAACGAGCCTCACCGAGCGCCCAGTCTGCCGTTGTGACCGGCAAGTTCAACTTCTGTTCCTCACCTTCTTCATCAAGAAATGCCAGGTCATAGGTTGTCCAGGTATCGAGCGGTGAAGGATTGCCTTCAAGATCAATACATTCGGAAAAGGTTATGCCTTCATCCGGGTCAAAGACGATATTTGGAACAGCACGGCTTTCCAGGGCAAGCCTGGCAGCGTCGGGTGCACCAAAATCAGCAATACCCCATTCGGGGGGGCATGGTGTGTTCAGGATGAACAGAGCGGGGCGTCTTGCCTGTAAGCCCTTCAGTACATTCTGAATCAGGTGTGAAGGTGTAGCTTGTGAAGACTGCATCACGAACACACCACGGTGGGCGATCGCGATCAGGGCGAGTTCTTTACGGACCTCTTCCTTACCGTGGTGTTCCATACCGTATTCGGCCATATCAGACACCTGGCTTGTGAAGCCGGATGTACATGCCTGACCACCGGTATTGGAATAGACCTGCGTGTCGACAACGACAACCCGGATCGGTTTATTGGTTGCCATCACCCTTGATAGGTTCTGGAAGCCGATATCCATCATGGCGCCATCACCACCGACCGCGAACAGCGGCGGGCACAAGGTGAACTCGTCATCTGTGAATTGCTGCCATTCAAAGTCGTCGAAGAATTTTTCATCCTCGGTGGATTCGTAGCTGTCTGATAGAAGTTTTTCAGCGCGGCGCACAGAAATGAATCCATCGGACATCTTGCGCATATGCCCTTCAAAAATACCAACCGCCACGGAAGGTGCATCCTGGAACAGGTGATTGACCCATGGGAACGGGTAGGGATTGTAAGGATAGGATGAACCCCATACCGAACTGCAACCCGTTGAGTTGGTGAAACCGAGTTTTGCGCGGCCACGACCACTCGGGCCTTCCTCGTAACGCCATTTGAGGTCTTTTAACTCCTCGATGGCCTTGCGAATCAGCAGTACGCGTTCCTTTTTGTCACCGGTTAATTCAACCGAGAGACCGTCAGAATCTGCAGATACTTCGGCCAGATCTGTTTCTGATATCAGCATGTCGTGGGCTTTTTCATCGAGTGCCTTGATCAGGCCACCCAGTTCTTTCACATGCGTTTCAACACGCGGACCCATAAACGCATTGACCGTGGAAAGCAGCAGGTGAATGGTCGTTTTCTCGCCACAACCCATACATGCGCCATCACCACCGGTCATGGACATGTAATTGCTCTGTTTCAACAACAGTGATGACATCACACCAATGCCTTCATCGAGGCTGGAGATTTTGATGTAGTCGTCATTGGTTTCTGGCAGGTTGCGCCAGAGGTCCCAGTTGGATTCGAGGGTCTCCTGGAATTCATCTGTCTGGCGGATGCTTATCAAGGCACCGTCTGTACAGACGGCGACACAGATGTCACAACCTTTACAGGTTTCGGGGTTGACGGTAATCGAAAGCAGGCCGCCTGAACCCTTCTTCTTGTTTTCCGGCAAATCAAAGAACGGTGCAGTTTTGGCCAGCGGGAAGTCTGCGACTGATGCATAGACGAGGTTGTACTGCTCATCCACTTCAGCGCGACGCTCGGCATCCCAGTTGGACTTGTCGGCAATCGTCTTATAGGCCTGTGACAAAACTTTCGCATAGGTCTTGAAAGTGCCACTCGTGATAATCGTGCGTGACTCTTTGCCCAGATTTTTGATCAACTGGGAGAAACGTGACAAGGGGTTGTCAGGCGTTGCAACGGTTCTGACTGCGGCTTCCAATACCTCTTCCACGGTACTGACCACACCCGGGATGGCGGAGTCGGGGCACTGGGTCCAGCACTTGGCGCAACCCGTGCATTTCTCAGCAATAAACTCGGGTACATTGAAGCGGACAGCTGACATGTTACGCATGCTGGATGTCGCTGCAGGTATGGCAGCAATGGCCGTAAATGGATCGGCAATGATGTCTTGACCGGTCTTGTACTGAACACAGACCTGATTCCAGAAGTCGGCCTGGTTACCCAGACCAGACTCCGATTCAATACCTGCCATCGCGTGTGGGATCAAAGGCAATAACTCTTCATGTCCTTCATCGAGGAAATCTTCAAGGTCAAGTTTCTGGACCTCGTCAAATCCACGGGAGATGACACGAACATTGTCTTCAACAACCCGTTGACCCAGGTGACCGAACTTCTTGTTGAGCTGTTTCAGGATGCCTTCAAACAAACGCTCGCGTGACAAATCATGGGTATCCATCAAAGGCGCTGCATGGAAGAATGCACCCATGAAAGCCACACCCTGCATGCGGAAACGAAGTTCGGTATTTGAGGCCTCTGACAAGGCAATATTGAAGCCGTCAACAGACCAGACATTGATCTTCTTTGCACGTATGGTCATCTGCGCTGATTTTGGAAAGCTGTTCCAGAGTTCTTCACCCGATAACTCGCTCTGGATAATAAACACACCCTCTTCGCATAAACCGGCGAGGGGGTCTGAATGTAAAAATACATTCGGATCGGGGGACAGCACCACGTTAACGTGCTTGAGTTCACAATTTAACTTGATCGGTTCATGCGATAACATTGCGTAGAAAGTTGTGGGCTGGCCTTTCTTTTCAGAACCATACTTCGGGTTGGCCTTGATGTGTAAACCGAGTAGCTCGCCAGCGGTCATCGCAAGGTTCTTACCCATGGTGATAGCACCCCAGCCACCCACCGAGTGGATGCGAAGCTCAACCGAGTCTTCCGGGAAGAGGTTCAACTCACCCGCGGATGGAAGTGCCAACTCACCCACATTCGGGTAATCGATGAGTATTTTTTCCTGCCAGATTTGCATTTTTGGCAGACGGGTATCTTTCTGTATAAATTCAAAACCAAGGTAGAATTGACGTTGTTTACGCCCACCGTCAAGCATGTTTTCAACCGCGGCAACGACATCGCCCGGTTGCAAATCGCGGCTTCCCAGTCCAAAGCATGCCGAGTAAAAATCAGGAACCTGATCCGGCAGAAGTGCTGCCAGTCCATCATATGGCAGAACGGTGTTGTGATCATTGCTGGCACGGCCATTTTCGGTTGCCTGTGCCATGGCCGAGCGAATTTCACGAATCATCGGCAATTCAACGGCCAATGGCTGATCGGTACGTTCCATGACGACCACGCCTTTCTTGCCCGCCAGCATATGGGTAACCAGGTCGGCCGGGAAGGGCCGGAACATGACCATGTCGACCACGCCGACTTTGATGCCACGTTCTTTGCGCATATAGTCTGCGACGACTTCTGCATTACAGATGACCGAGCCCTGACCGAGGATGACATACTCTGCGTCCTCCATACGGTAACCCATCACACGTTGGTATTCGCGACCGCTTAGCTCAGCGTATTCCGCCATCGCCTGATCGGTTAAATCTGCAATGTGATCAAAATAAAAGGGTCTTTGGGCGGCGACACCCTGGGCGTACGCTTCCTGGTTCTGTACCGTTCCGAGCATTGCAGGGAAATCAAAGTTATACAATTCGGGGATCCGACGCCTTTTATTACCAAATACAGCACGTTGTGCGCCGGTAGGGGAGTCAATCATATCTGCCGGGTCGCCCAGGTATTCTTTTACCAGTTCGCGTTCCGGTTCGAAATATGACTCGATGACGTGACTTGTCAGGAAGCCGTCCTGTGCACATATGCCAGGATTTAATGAGAGTTCTGCAACCCGGTGAGAGATGAGGTTGATGTCAGCTACGGCCTGCACATCCTTGGCGAACAACTGAAAAAAGCCTGTATCATCAACACAATGGTAATCATCATGTCCGGCGTGAACGTTAAGGGAGTGCTTTGTCATGGCGCGACAGGCCACGTTCAGAACGTAGGTAAGGCGCTTGCCGACTGCCGCGTAGAGCGACTCGTGCATATAGGCAATACCCTGGCCACTTGAGAAGTTGGTTGAGCGCAAACCGACCATACTCATACCGGCGGTTACACCTGCGGCGGCGTGTTCACCTTCAGGTTCGAAGAAAATCAATTGCCGGCCATTTACGTTCTTTTGACCCTTTGCGACGGCAGAGGCCCAGCCTTCGCCCATTTGCGTTGAAGGTGTGATCGGATAAGCACCGGCCGCTTCACTTGCTGCGGTTTCCATTGTTACAACAGCGGCGCTGCCATCGTCGGTTTTGAACACTCCGGGGTACTTTGCTCCGGGATTTTTGACATCTTTCATTAACTGACTCATACGACTTTCATCTCCAGCTCAACCAAGCTTTCTTCGAACTGCTGACCTTCAACCCATACGATTGCCTTGGTCGGGCAACGTGAAATCGCTTTCGGGTCGGTTAGCTCGTTCTTTTCATAATTGATAACAGCCAGGTTATTGATCATTTCGATCACACCGGGCTCCGAATCGGCAACACATCGGTTGCAGGTGTTACAGGCAACGCTGCAGAGGTCTTCCGCTGCATCGCCTTTGAGCAAATTCTTACATTGTACAATCAGCTTCTGCTCGATAGGCATCAGCTCAAACAGATCCTTGGGGCAGGCCACGACGCAATCATTACACGCGGTACACAGCTCGGGAATAACCACGGGCAGCAAGTCATCGTTCATGAAAATGGCGTCGAGCAGACAAGCATCTTCACAGTCTGCCAACCCTAAGCAACCCCAGTTACAGGACTTTCCACCACCGGCCACCGATGCGGCTGCCTTGCATGTTTCAAGACCTGAGTAATCGGAATTGCGTGCCGCTTCGTCTTTGCCGCCGGCACAAAGTAGCCGGGCTACACGCTTATTCGCTTCACCGGCGTCTACGCCGAGTAAGCTGGCGACATCGGACATATCTTCCGCACCCATCACCGTACAGCCCGATGGCTGTTCTTTCCCGGTGACCAGTGATTCGGCAAATGCCCGGCAGCCGGGTTGGCCGCAGGCACCGCAATTCGAGTTTGGCAGTAACTCTTCTACTTCACCGATACGCGGGTCTTCCCAGACATAAAACTTCTTATTCGCCATCGCGATCAGGAAGCCGAAGAAGAGACCCACTCCGCCGAGTATAAGGGCTGAATCCAATATGGGGTTTCCGGTCATTTAACAGTTCCTGCGCTAAGCGGACAAATCGGCCAGATTAGTCTGGCTCAAGAGCCAGGCTGAAAGCTTGCCAGCTGGATCAGAGGTCGCCTCGCCTGCAATTTCCGGGGGTACCGACAGCGATTCCAGTAAGGTGTAATCTTCCGCCTGTTGTGCCGGGCTAATTCCACCTACGGGCCGTTTCCTGACTTCTTTTGGAAAAGTTATGGAAACAAAACGTTCATAGGTTGTAGATCCAGCCGAAGGGTCATGTACAAAACTGACGGCAGTTTCAGGAAGAAATGCAGCCACTGCCATTCCCTTGTAGGCTGAAAATGCCTTCAAATCCGGTTCACCCGTGATCTGTTGCACAAATACTCTTGGGGATATGACGCGGGACAAAGCTGCTGCAGGTGCATCGCCGCTCACGTTAAATATGATCTTCATATTGGTATCGAGCAAAGGTACAACTGACGAAGGTTTGAAATCCTCACCGGATACATTCACCATCAGGGCAGGTGTCAGCGCCCGCTCTGAACTGTTCCACTGGGCGTAGGGGAATCTTTCCAGTGTCGCGGCGTGCTTGTCTTCTTTATAGGCGCCATTCTTCGCCAGGTCGACGACTCTGGCTGCTGCAAACGCACGTCCGATAGATGCCAGTCTTACACTCAGCGAGTGACCGAGTCCTTTGCCTTCGTCCATATTGATTATGAATAGGTCATCACCCTGGGCCAGCAGGGATTTAAGAACTTCCTGTGCGGCGCGTACCGGTGCTTCTGCCTCTTGTTCAATACGTCGTGTCTTGGGCGCAAAGGAATTGAAGCGATCCATATCCACCTTGCCCTTGGCAAAGTAACCCAGTGCCTCTGTCCGGTCATCTTCGGTACTACCCGAACCTGACAGCAAACCACGTACCTGCTCTGAGGTAATCGTCAAGGCGGCGTGAAACTGGTCTATACGCGAACGAACCGCTTCAAGGGCCGCGGCCTTTTGTTCTTCAAACTGCATAGCGGTCAAACTCCTTTTCAAGTCTTTGAATTTTTTCTTCCGGTGATACCGGCGGAACGGCCCGGACCTCGTCATACACCGGGAAGCTGTCGTCACGGAAAAACATACCAAGGCGAAGCAGGTCTTTTCGTTGAGCGAGGGAGCGTGCCTCGTCAAGGTCTTTCGGGTCATGCACGCGTTGTGCTTTGAAAAGCTTGTCCAGGCCCGGCGTATTGACGCCATTTTCATGCACCAGCAACTCGGTCAGATCCGGGTTTTTTACATTGGCGGTAAAAACATCCGGTGTGAATTTCGGGCAACGCTGCAGGACGCGAACAAAGGAAAACCCGGGGTGTGCGTAAGCCGCCTCCAGGGTGGCATAAAGATGTGCCGGTACCCAGTCTGCTGTCTGGGCTACAAATGACGCATTAGAGATACCCAGTGTCACCTGCAGAGGATCAAGTGCGGGCAATACCGAACCACGTGGTGATGTGTTTGAGGCATAGCCCTGCGGTGTGGTCGGTGAGGTCTGGTTTTTGGTCAGGCCGTAAATGTTGTTGTCGAGCAATAATACCGTCATGTTCGTGTTGTAACGCGTCGCATGAAGCCAGTGTCCGGCACCAATGGAAGTGCAATCGCCATCTCCCATAACCACAAACACATCGAGTTCGGGCCGTGCCAGTTTGAGACCGGTGGCAATCGGCAGGGCGCGTCCATGAATACCGTGAAAGCCGTATGCATTGACATAATGGGGAAAGCGGCTTGAGCAACCGATACCCGAGACAAATGCCATCTTTTCGGGTCTTAACTGATGGTTGGCCAACAGGCGTTTAACCGCGTTCAATACTCCGAAGTCACCGCAACCGGCACACCACTTACCTTCACGCTTTTGATAATCATCTGCCTCAAGGCCACACTCGGCATCTTCTTCAAGTTCCAGCAGAGAAATGGGAATACTGCTCATTCGGACGCTCCTTTCTCATTCATTGCAATAATTGAATTATAGATGTCATTGGGGCGGAGTGGTTGTCCCGGACAACTTGTCCAGCAATCAATATCAACCAGTGTCTGTGCGCGTAGCAACCAGGCAAGCTGACCGTAGCGACGTGTTTCTTCGGTGATGTAGGGGTCGCCTACTGTATCGGAGTAATTGATCTCCACGGTCATTACCTTTTTGAAACGACTGAAAATCTTTTTCAGCCCCGGTTCCAACGGTGACATGAACGTCAATTGACAGGTTGAAACCCTGAGGTCTTGTTCGCGGGCACGGTCAACGGCTTCTTCGATGGCACCCTGGGTTGAACCCCAGCCAACCACCAGCAAATCACCTTCCTGGTCGCCGCGAACATCAGGCGGCATCAATGTTGACTGGAATACGGCCAGTTTCCGGCTACGCATTTTGCAACCGCGCTCGTTACTTTCAGGGTCGTAGGAAACATTACTGGATTCGTCGTGTGCCAGGCCGGTTACTGTGTGTGCGCCACCCGGGGTGCCAGGTACGAAACGTCTGGATAAACCGGTTTCGGGATCCCAGTCATAGGGACGCAAGCCTTCTGGAATTGGTGAAAAATCAACTGGTTCCTGCTGCCAGCGTGGATCGAATTCAGGCTTGGTGAATTGTTGTACACCTGTTGCCAGGTTGGCATCTGTCAGGACGATAACGACACAGCGGAATGTCTCGGCGATACGACGTGCAGTTATCATGGAATGAAAACACTCTTCGATGGACCGTGGTGCTATGACAACACGGGGTGCATCACCGTGTTGGCCGAAAATCGAAGATAGAAGATCGGATTGTTCTACTTTGGTCGGTAAACCGGTTGATGGCCCGCCGCGTTGGACATCCAGTACCACCAACGGCATCTCGGTCATGATGGCGAGGCCCAGAAACTCGGTTTTAAGGGCCATGCCCGGTCCCGAGGTCACAGTCAATGAGACCTTGCCACCGTACGAGGCACCCAGTGCCACCCCGGCGGCAGCAATTTCATCTTCTGCCTGGTGGACGATACCGCCATAATTTTCAATGATGGATGCCAGTTCATGAGAAACAGAGGTCGCCGGTGTAATCGGGTACATCGCGCACATTTCCATACCGGCAGCAACTGCACCGAGGGCTGCGGCCTGGTTGCCGTTCATCACAACCCGGGTATCTTCAGCAGGAATGGTTTTGACGTTAAATTGGAAATCCAGATTTTCACGCGCCCATTCCATTCCGTTTTTTACAAGCTGAACATTAAGCTCTGTGACCTTGGCCGGTTTTTTCTGGAAGATATGTGCAATCTGTTTTTCGATAATGGAAACATCGCGTTGATAGATTTGGGCAAGCATACCCAGCGCGAACATGTTTTTGCCATGCTGCGGATTGTCTACAACCTTGAGGGTTTCTTCTTCAATGGGTACCGGTATAAAGCGATAATTCTTTGAAGACATCTCTTCCATGGCTTCCGCATACATTTTGCGTATGGTCGGGTCTTCGTGGTTTTCCCAGATGCTGTCCAGCAGAACGATGCAATCGTCATCAAAGGATGCGAGCCGGTGACGTGAAAGACATACCTGGTCATTGAATGCGATAGCCAGCTTTGACTGGTCGCCCCAGTTGGTTATCTTTTCCGTACCAAAACGGATGATGTTACCCGAGGTGCTGGTTACTGTATGGTGAGGTGGTTCGATTTCGGCAGGAATAATCTCCACCGTCCAGACACCATTACCCATCTTGGCGCATGTCTGCCCAAAAATCTGGGCACATTTTTGCGCACCCTCACCCGAATTGGTGATGATTTCAACGGTATGCTCAGAAACTTCGTTGATTGTCACGTTATTGCTAGCTGGTCTGTCCAATTCTGCTTACTCCTGGTACCCAAGGAATTGAAAAAAAAAGTCCTTCGTCTTCTTAATGAAGATGGTAATTCTAATATTGGATGATTCGGGATGCATAGTAGGGCATGAATTGTCGCAGCAACTTGATATTTGTCAATTAATTTGGCATTGGCGAAATTCTTTATAATACCAATCTTTATGACGAGGACAGGTTCATGGCAGGAGTAGAAGGAAGAGTTGCGCTGGTTACGGGTGCCGGTCGTGGAATCGGACGTGAAACCGCTGAATTGCTGGCAAGCCGGGGTGCATCGGTAATGGCTGTCGCACGTAGCGAGAGCGAGTTGCTTAAAACCGGCCTGGAATACCTGGTGGCAGACCTTGGTACAGTTGAAGGCTGCGAAAGGGCAGTCGCTGAAACTGAAGCACGGCTGGGCCCGGTTGAAATCTTCGTCTGCAATCATGGTATCGGTTCTGCTCACGAAAAGGTGATATGGGAACAGGAAACGGCGACCTGGGATGAAACCATGCGTATCAACCTGGACGGCCCGTTTCACCTTTCACGTTTGATAGTGAAAAGCATGGTCAAGCATCGTTACGGACGCGTGGTGTATACCAGTTCGACTGCGGCCCTGGTTGCCGAGCACGCCGGCTCTGCATATAACTGTTCCAAGCTTGGACTGGTTGGCCTGATGCGTTCGGTAGCGCAGGATGGCGGCCCCTTCAATGTGACATCAAATGCGGTGCTACCTGGTTGGGTACGCACTGAAATGGCTGAACGTTCCGCTCAAGCAGAAGCAGAGGCGACTGGTGTTACGGCTGAGGAGGTCTGGCAGCAACGTGCTGCCCTGTATGGTCCAGGACGGGTTGCTACACCGCGTGAAGTTGCTGAGATGATTGCTTTTCTCGCCTCGGAGGAATCAAGCGGGGTCAGCGCACAGGCGATTGCCGTTTCACTGGGTGGTCTTCTCTGACAGGGTGAAAATGTGGTCTAGCGAATCTGCCTGTGCCAGTTACTGACCAGTTTTTCAACATCGATCTCTTCACCACCTTTGCTCCATTTTTCGGCAAAGTTGACATCCTGCGAGTTCGGCGGAGGATTGGGCAGGTTCATCTGAAAACGTACCGGCATCGGCACGGCCGAACCCATGGCGACGACTTCACCACGACTAAGGGATGTGATGGCTGAAAACGTACCACGGGCCGCATCCGGTACCATGTCACGCAGGTATTCCTGATCATCGGGGTTGGCGATGCGCAAACATAAAAACGTACCGCACTGTGCCAGTACCGTTTCAGAAACCTCATGAGGCCGCTGGCTGACCACACACAGGCCGACACCGTATTTACGTCCTGCCTTGGAGATATGTTCAAAGGTACGGCGCGCTTCCCTGTAACGTGAATCATCGTTGCGTGGAATGTATTGTTGTGCTTCTTCGCATACCAGCCAGATCGGGAACTCCAGGCACTTCGGGTTCCAGAAATTGAATTCAAAAGCCAGGCGACCTATCAATGCTGTCACCATAGGTGCCACGTCATAGGGCACGGCGCTGAGGTTCAGTACGGTCACATTGGCCTTTGGTTCGCCTAGGCCGACAAAATCACGCATCAGGTCTACCAGGGTAGATGTGGAGGTACGCGTTTTTGGTTTGAGCATGAAATCATAACGGGTGTCATTCATCATACTATTCAGACGCACAAGGAGTTGATCAAACTTTCCGAAGGTTGCGCCCTTGACGCGTCCAAAGTCCTCGGTCTCCTGGTTGGCAAGTTCGAACTGGTCCCGCAGTTCTTCCAACGAGAAATAGACCGGCGAATCTACCGTTATGTGACCCAGGGCTGCGTTCTTGTTGGCCTCAATTCTCAATTCGCCCAGCGAGTTGCGCAAGAAGGCAAGCTGAAGCGAGGCGTGGATGTCGTCCGGGTTGATAAATAAATCAGCCAGGTCGGAGTAGGTCAGCAGCCAGTAGGGCATTTCCAGTTCAAGTGCGTCCATGCAGCGCACCTTGTTGCTGGGGAATGGTGAAGACGCAAGCTCATCTGTTCTTTTTAAGCCGTATTCACCATGCATATCCATGATGATGATATGTGCATTGGGCATAAAGCGCAGAGCGGACTGGATCAGGCTGGTCACTGTCCAGGATTTACCAGAACCGGTCTGACCGAGAATCGCGGCATGACGGCCGAAAAAATTTGAAGCATCAAGATACACATCAATTGATTCAAAAGAACTTAGCTTGCCAACTTTATAAAAAACCTCGCTGAAATCGGAAAAAATCCGTTCCAGGTTCCAACTGGACACCAGGTGTAATTCTGCACCTGCGGTCGGGAAATGGTGAATACCACGATCGAAGTGACCATCGCTATTGAATTCACCAAGTGGTGAAAGTCGGATCTTATTGGCCTCGCGGCCATCGGCCGCGACTTCCGTCCACATACTTTCGACCATGCTCAGAATCTTGGTGCCGGATTGCTTAACCATCAGGTAAGACCCGACCTGTCCGACTCTGACCTTGTCCATACCGATCAGTTTGTCAGAAGAAAGGCCTTCGAGGTCAGATGTCAGCCGGGCAATGAAATAATCGCCTGTGACTTCGATCAGGTGGCCTAGTACGTTGCTACTTTCACTGTTCATGAGGGCAGTCTCCTGAATAACGGGTCTAACAACACTTGACCGAAAAACTGAATGCTGTGTTGTTCCATCCTTAGACCAATGGGTGACCGTAAGCTGTGTTCAATGTCGAAGGGTACGCATAAGCGGGAGATTTCGCAAGTCGAAAAGTATTAAATGGTATTTTGTATTAAGTATTTCCGGTAAGCATACGATTATGAAAAAGATTGTTGGGGCCTGAAATTACAGATTCACAAGTATTTTGGCCGCCTCATGCAGCGTATCATCGTGCTTGGCGAAGCAGAAACGAATAACTTTTTCATCCGGTGCCTTATTGTAAAAAACGGATACCGGGATGGATGCCACTTTGTGTTCACGGGTCAACCGTGCTGAGAACACCGTATCCGGCTCTGTGCTGATCGCACTGTAGCCGGCAAGCTGAAAATAGGTTCCCTTTGACGGGATCAGTTCGAAGCGGGATGAAGCCATCAGTCTCAAAAACAGATCGCGTTTTTGCTGGTAGAAGTTAGCCAGATCCCGGTGGTATTGCGGGCACTCAGAAAGAAAATCTGCGATTGCGTACTGCATCGGTGTATTGGTGCTGAAATTGATGAACTGGTGTATGCGCAGGAATTCATCCATAAGCGGTTGAGGTGCGATGCAATACCCTATCCGCCAGCCGGTCGTGTGGTAGGTTTTTCCAAAGGAGGAAACCACGAAGGAGCGCACGGCGAGATCCGGGTGACGCAACAAGCTGAGATGCAGGTCGCCATCGAAACACATGTGTTCGTAAACCTCGTCCGACAGCAAGTAAATGTCGTGACCTGCGATGGTTTTTCTCAACTCTCGAATGTCCTGCTCACTCCAGATGGTGCCGGTCGGGTTGTGCGGTGTGTTGAGTATGATCAACCGGGTGCGGTCGGTGATGCTGTCTTTGACCTGCTGCCAGTCGATAGCATAGTCCGGGTGCTTCAGGGCGATGTGTTTTGTTACTCCGCCATTTAGCGTGACAGCGGGTACGTAGGTGTCGTAGGCCGGGTCAAACACGATGACTTCATCACCAGGGTGTACCACGGCGGTTATCGCACAATAAAGTGCCTCTGTGGCCCCGGGTGTCACCGCGACCTCGACTTCGGGATCAATTTCACAAGCGTAAAGATTCAGCACCTTGGCGGCAATCTGTTCACGCAAAAAAGGTACACCGGTCAATGGTGCGTACTGGTTGTGCCCGTGAGCCATGTGATAGGCAACCCGCTCACGCAGGGCTTGCGGCCCATCAAAATCCGGAAAGCCCTGTGCCAGGTTAATAGCTCCATGCGCCTGGGCCATGTTTGACATAACCGTAAATATATTGGTGCCCTTGCCGGGCAGCTTGTTTCTTAACATATCAATTCCACCGCGGGACTGTTGCTCAATACGTGGGAGACCCGCTGTTAAAACTCTTAGTGTCCGACACCCATCTTGTACTTGATGCTGCCGGCAACTGCGCTGGCGAAATCATCAAGGTTCTCGTAGTTCATTTTTTTGAACAGCGCGACCAGTTCCTCCACCGGTTGACGCATTGCGTCAATCTCCTGGTGGGTACGCCCGCAACCATTACAATAGATTCCTTCTTCGGTGCATTCGCCGTTACATGGTTTAAATTGCATTTTTTAATCCTCTCGCTTAAGTGCCGGTGATCATTTCCTGCTTTAGTGCAAAAAGTTCGTGATCAAGAACATTATGAAGGTAGAATATTTCATATACTGTTGAGGGGTATTTTAATGTATCGCCAAAGTTTATCCATTGCGCTGACCGGTAGTGGTGGTTCCGGTGTCATGACAACCGGAAGCCTGTTGCTGGAAGCTGCGGCAAAAGCTGGCTGGTACGGCTTTATGAGCCGTTCTGCGGGTCCCCAGATCAGGGGCGGCGAAGCTGCAGCGGTGATTCGCCTGGCGTCCGGGCCCACAGAGTCACCCGACGACAGTTTTGACCTTGTGCTCGCCATCGATCCGGGCAGCATGGGCCGGTTTATTGCCGAGATACCGCTACGTAAGGATAGCCTCGTTGTCAGTGACAAAGGTGCCGGGCGCAGGGGCGGTGAGCTTCCCGATGTACCTGCGCAGGTGCTTGACCTGCCCATGCAGAGTCTGGCAAAAACGATAAAGGGTGGCCGGCCCAATATGATCGCCCTCGGAGCAATCGCAAAAATGATCGGAATACCCGAGGACAGCATTCTTCCCGTCCTTGAGAAAATTCTGAAGTCCAAGGGTGCGGAGATTATCCAGACCAGTTGGGCCTGTGTGCAGGCAGGCTTTGTTGCCGGAGAGAATCTACCCGCTTTTGAAAGTCCACCGTTGGATGGTGAATCAGGCCCTGAGCGCTGGAGCGTCACCGGTAACGAGGCTGCCGGATTAGGTGCCATACGGGGCGGAATCCGTTTTGTTGCGGCCTATCCGATTACGCCGGCAACGGAATTACTGGAATGGCTGGCAACTTCCCTGCCAAGGGCCGGTGGTGTGTTGGTCCAGGCCGAGGATGAACTGGCCTCGATCAACCAGATTATCGGTGCTTCTTATGGGGGCACACCTGCATTGACGGCAACTTCCGGGCCGGGTTTGGCGCTGATGACAGAAGCAATCGGCCTGGCAGTATGTGCCGAAGTGCCGGTGGTGATTCTTGACGTCATGCGCTGCGGTCCATCAACCGGAATCGCAACAAAAAGTGAGCAATCGGATCTCAATATTGCCCTGAATGGTTTACATGGTGATGCCCCGCACCTGGTGCTGGCGCCGACCTCGGTAACGGATTGCGTCTTTACTACCCAGTGGGCCGTGTATCTGGCCGAAGCAATGCAGACCGCCGCTATCGTCCTGTCAGACCAGTCACTGGGTCAGACCCGGGCGATCGTGACACGCCCGGCCGATATCAGTTTTATCGCCACGCGTCGGGTACCGGAAAATTTTGAAGAGGGCTACTACCGCTATGCCGTCGGTGGTTCGGGTATCTCACCCATGTCGATCCCGGGTCAGGCAGGGGGCCAGTACACGGCTGACGGACTGGAACACAACCAGAGCGGTGCACCCTCCAGTCTGCCTGAAGACCACTACGAACAGCTCGAAAAACGTAATCGTAAAATCGATGAATTCGACTACGGACATCACTGGGCTGATCTGGAAGGTGCCGGTTCTACTGCGGTTATTACCTGGGGTTCCGCCACTGGGCCGGTCAGGGAGGCATTGTCACGTTTACGCCGGCAGGGCGAGGATATCCGCCTGATCAGCCTGCGTCTGCTGGCACCTGAAAGACCGCTTGAAATGGCTGCGGCACTCAAGGGTGTTACGCGTTTGCTGGTCGTGGAGCAGAGCCACTCCAGGCAGTTTCACCGTTATCTTCGCGCAGCCTATGATTTGAATGCAGAGGTCAGGGTGTTTAACCGCCCCGGACCACTGCCTTTTCGTCCCAACGAGGTCATTGAACAACTCGCCGATTGGGTCGGGGAGGCCACGACATGAATAATGAAACATTGCCCGTGCAACTTCAGCCAAAAGAGTACAAGTCGGCTATCAAACCGGTGTGGTGTCCCGGCTGTGGTGATTTTGGTGTGCTGGGTTCGCTCACCAAGGCACTTGCCGGTCTGCAAATTCAGCCGCAGAACGCGGCTATCATTTCCGGTATCGGTTGTTCCTCGAGGATGCCGACCTACCTGAGCACCTACGGTTTCCATGGTGTGCATGGTCGCGCCTTATCGGTGGCAACCGGTCTGAAGACGGCCCGCCCGGATATGACGGTTATCGCCACCGGTGGTGACGGCGACGGCTTTTCAATTGGCGGCAATCATTTTTTGCATACCTGTCGGCGCAACCCTGACCTGACCTACATCGTCATGGATAACCAGGTGTATGGTATGACCAAGGGCCAGGCATCACCGACCACCGAACCTAACTGGGAAAAAGGCAAACTCACACCTTCAGGCACCGGTATTAATCCGTTCCAGCCACTAGTTATCGCGCTGGCGTCGGGTGCAACCTTTATCGCTCGCTGCTCCAGTTCAGATTCAAACGGAACCGCAAGGGTTCTGATGGAAGCGATCAGGCACCCCGGGTTTTCGATGGTGCAGATACTCAGCCCCTGTGTAACCTTCCGTCCCGAACAACGAGACTGGAAGCATATGCTGGTCCCGTCACCCAAGGAGCCGACATCGGATCCGGCCGAGGCAGCACGACGCCTGCTAAGGGATCATGGTCTTTATACGGGGATTTTGTATGTGGGCGAGCGGTCTGTTTATCAGCCAAAACTTGAATCCAGTATCAGCGGTATTGAAGAGTTTGAGGAGGAGTTCCGCTTATGATTGACAGTAGCAGTAGCCCCGTTCGCACTATCGGCAGTACGGAAGAATTATTGGCCTATTCAATGGCCATAGAAACAGAGGCAGTTGAGCGTTATAACGACCTCGCCGATCAGATGGAAATGCACCACAATTACGAGGTAGCCGACCTGTTTCGCAAACTTGCAAAAATCGAAGGCCTGCATATAGAAAACGTCAACCAGGCATCGCGCGGTAAACAGCTGCCAAACCTGCTTGCCTGGGAATATGAGTGGGAAGGTGGTGAGTCGCCGGAAGGTGGGTCAATGGAAGAAGCGCATTACCTGATGCAGCCCTGGCATGCCATTGAGCTGGCCATGCATGGAGAAAAGCGCGCTGTTGCATTTTTCCGTCACGTTGCCGAATCAACCAACGATGAAAAGGTGCTGAAGATGGCGCTGGAACTGGTGACCGAAGAGGAAGAACACGTGGCCCTGTTGCAAAAGTGGCAGGAACGCTTTCCGAGACCGGCTAAAGGCTGGGATGACGATCTGGATCCACCCGCTATACTTGAGTAAGAACACGGAAACATCATGATGAAACTGTTGCGTACACCGGAAAACCGGTTTGTTGACTTGCCGGATTACCCATTTGCACCTCATTACCTGACCGTCAATGACCGGTGGGAAGAAATGGGAATCAGGATTCATACGATAGATGAGGGTGAACCCGATGCGCAGGTGGTATTGATGTTGCACGGGGAGCCTTCATGGAGTTTCCTGTACCGGAAAATGGTGACACCCTTTGTGGAAGCCGGTTACCGGGTGTTGGCACCCGATCTGCCCGGGTTTGGCAAATCTGATAAACCTTCTCAACGCAGCGACTACAGTTACGCACGCCATGTCGCATGGATGCAGGACTGGCTGCGTGCATTGGACTTGCAGGACATTATATTAATTTGTCAGGACTGGGGTGGTCTGATCGGGATGCGGCTTGTTGCAGAAGACCCGCAACGATTTGCGCGTGTTGTCACCACCAACACCATGCTGCCGACCGGTGACCACGCAGCGGGTGATGCCTTTTTACAATGGCAGAAATTCTCACAGGATGTACCCGTTTTTCCCACCGGACAGATTGTTAAAAAAGGTACGGTTAATGGCCTGACGGACGCTGAAATTGCAGCCTATGACGCCCCGTTCCCGGATGAGACCTATAAGGAAGGCGCAAGGCAGTTTCCATTGCTGGTGCCGACCACACCCGACAACCCGGAAAGCCAGGCCAATCGGGAGGCCTGGAAGGTACTCATGCGCTTTGAAAAACCCTGGTTATGTGCATTCGGTGACAGCGACCCGATAACAGGTGCTGCCGCGCCGGTGATACAAAAGCTGATTCCTGGTTGCCATGGTCAGCCACATACCACCTTGCGCGGTGGTGGCCACTTTATCCAGGAGGATTGTGGCGTGGAATTGTCTCGGGTCGTACTGGACTGGCTGCGAACGTCTTAACCCGGCTGCTTGTATGACTCGAACAGGGCCACCATAAAATCCCAGGTCTTGCCGATAGAGTCAATGTCGATTTTTTCATCTGGGCAATGGGGGTTCTTGATCGTGGGGCCGAATGAGATCATGTCCATGCCATCGTACTTGGATCCAATAATGCCGCACTCAAGACCGGCATGAATAGCCTCGACCACGGGCTTTTTACCAAAACGTTTCTCGTAG
>RCNE010000291.1_pt1 | contig 27215 bp, 23 predicted proteins | sample 2041361 | NCBI WGS metagenome assembly RCNE01 (sample SAMN09708229, study PRJNA481090) | Marine sediment metagenome, whole genome shotgun sequencing project. | reverse complement strand
ATAATCGCACCGCCAAACAGCGCAAAGCACAATGCCAATCCAGCGCAAACAATACCGCCCCACAGACTGCTAAGAACCGCACTGCGCCGCAACGCGGACCGTGCTTTTGCGCCCAGCGCTTTGCCCACCAGTGCCTCTGCGGAAAAGGCGAAGCCATCTAACGCATAGGCTGTGACCTGCAAGAATTGCATCAGGATTTGGTTTGCGGCCAATTGCACATCCCCAAAGTCCGCGCCAAAGAACAAAAAGCTGACAAAGATTGCCTGCAGCAAAACCGACCGGATCAAGATATCCGAATTCACGCCCGCCATATGCTTGAGCCGTATAACATCAAACACCCGCGCCGCGGACCGCCAAGCTGTCCCTGCAAATGCCGCGCGGCAAAACCAAAGGCCCAGCGCCAAACCGCCCCATTCAGCGATGAACGTGGCCCAAGCTACACCTTCAATGCCCCAACCCAGCTTGAGCCCCATGTAATAGCTAAGCAATATGTTCACACCGTTCATGCCCACTTGGATGACCAGCACCGCGCGTGTGCGTTCTTGGGCAATCAACCAACCGGTGATGCCGTACAAAGCGATTGTGGCCGGTGCCGACCAAATCCGGATCACCATGTAATCGCGCGCAAGGCTTTCGACCTCAGCACTTGCCGGGGAAATCCAAAATGCGCCGCGAATGATGAACATCTGCGCAGCAATCATGACAACGCCCGCCGTGATCCCGATTAGCAAGGCACGCGACAGCAGCGCGTCGACCTCATCGCCGTCCCCTGCCCCGCTGGCCTGCGATGTCAGGCCCGTTGTGCCCATCCGCAAGAAACCGAAAATCCAATAGACTGACGACAGGATGATCGCACCAATACCCACCGCACCTATCGGTGCCGCCTCGCCAAGTTGCCCGACAACGGCTGTATCTACGACACCAAGGATCGGCACCGTCGCGTTCGACAGCACAATCGGCAAAGCAATGGCCAAGACCCGTTTATGGGTAAGCGGTAGCGGGTCAGCCATCACGCTCAGGCATCAAGAAATGTCCGGTGCCTTGGGCAAACAAACGTGTGCGGTTGTCCTGCCACGCTTCTACATGCACCGACGCAAAGCGACGACCTGAGCGGTTGATCCGCGCACGCGCATACGCATCACGCGGCAGACCCGAGCGCAGATAGTCCACGGTAAAATCGACCGTCTTGGGCAATTTGATCCGTGGCGCATCGTCCTTGACCTTACCGGCCTCCATGTCTTCCCAGATCATCGCCCAGCTCAGCTCCATAATCGCGGTCACTTCAAGAAAGGCAGCCGTTACACCACCGTGAATAGCAGGCAGCGTCGGGTTCCCGATCAATTTGTCCGCATAAGGCAGGATCGCTGTCAATTCATCCCCGCGCCGATCAATCTGAATACCCAGAAACTGAATATACGGAACGCCCGATACCAGTTTTTGCAAGGCCGCGTCGCGGCGTTGCTTGATGACTTGAACGGGCTCTGGACGGCGGATCATGATGCGGCCCTTTCAATCGTAAATGCACCGGTTGCGGTGGCGACGGGGCGATCAGGATCGCCGTCCACCGCCGTGGCGCGCACAAATGCGACCGAGCGGGTCACGTGGTAGCATTCGGCTGTGGCAGTAATCCGGTCACCGGGCGTGGCAGGGCGCATATAGTCAATCCGCAGATCAAGGGTTGCAGTGGCAAGGGGAGCCGCCGGATGTGACATCACAGCCGCCCCCGCACAGGTATCCATCAACGCAGACACAGCCCCGCCGTGAATAACGCCTGTTTCCGGATCACCGACGAGACGCGCATCATAATCCATCCCGATCACAGCTTTTCCATCGCTGATTTCGGTCAGTTGCATACCCAGTTCTTGCGCATGCGGGATGGCTTCGATGAACTGTCGCGCGATTGCCTCGCGGCGTTGCTTGTTCTGGTCTGACATGACTGCTCCGGAGTTGTTCAGCTTTGGGTAACGCGGTTTGTGGGACTTTGCCACCACAACGCGCAGCTTCCGATCAGCCGTTGCCGAGCAGCATACTTGCCGCTACGATAATAAGACGGAGGACCGGATGTCAGAAATACGGCAATCATTCAAAGAGATGTGCGCGAAATTCGACGTGACTCCACGCACGTTGCGATATTACGAATATATTGAGCTTCTTACCCCTGAAAAAGAGGGCCGCTCACGGTTCTATGGCGGCAAAGAGCTAGCCCGCATGACGTTAATCTTGCGCGGACGCCGTTTTGGGTTTTCTCTTGAAGACATCAGGCAATGGCTTTTGATCTACGAAAATGAAGGCACACAAGCGCAGATGCACGAGTGGGTCGCCCTCGCAGATCGGCAAATGACAGAGCTTACAGAACAAAAGCGCCAGCTCGAAGAAACAATGACAGAGCTACAGCAGTTGCGTGACGATACCGCCAAGACGCTGGGCTAGCGGGGCAGTCGCCCCGAAACAATTTCACTATTTCATCAATTATACGCCACCAAGGCGCGACAGTCCTAGTAGAACCGCCCGTCAATGATTGCACGCGGTAGGCCCGATATTCGTCCCAAACGCCGACTAGAAGCGCTTTGAGGGGGAAATTAACCCAATTCTTCCCCGTTTTTTAATTGCGCGCGACACCGCGTCATCTTTGCTTACCTTTCGTCAAGCAGGGAATGACGCCACGTTACGTTTACGTTAACGTCAACTTTCTTGTAAAGCCATCCCATCACCTGCAAGTGCGTCCTAACGAAACACACGCACAAAGGAATGAGAAGATGACGACCGAAACACTGAACATTCGCGATATGTGTGAGGCATTTGATGTGACCCCGCGCACCCTTCGCTTTTATGAGGCCAAAGAACTGCTGTTCCCGATCCGTGAAGGCCAAAAGCGGCTTTTCACCAAGCGCGACCGTGCACGGCTTAAGTTGATCCTGCGCGGAAAGCGTTTCGGGTTCTCTTTGGAAGAAATTCGCCAGTTGCTTGATCTTTATCACATGGGCGACGGGCAAGAAGAACAATTGTCCAAAACATACTTGCTTGCCGAACGTCACCTTGCCGACATGGAGGCCCAAAAGGCTGAACTGGAAGAAGCAATTGGCGAGTTGAAAGAACAAATGGCTTGGGGCGCAGAGAAACTTGCGAAACTGGCCGACCGCAAATCAGTCGCGGCATAAAAGCCGCGACAACCAGACACCTACCTGACGGAGATAAATCCCATGCCAATCTACAATGCACCGACTAAAGACATTCAGTTTGTTTTGCATGACCTGCTGAAGATCAGCGAACAGGATATCCTCGGGTTTGATGATCTTGACCGTGACTTCACCAATGCCGTTGTCGAAGAAGCCGGCAAAGTGGCATCCGAAGTGTTGCACCCGCTCAACATGGTCGGCGACAAAGAAGGCTGCGTTTTGGAAAACGGCGTTGTGCGCACACCCACCGGTTTCAAAGACGCCTTCAAACAGATGCAGGACGGCGGTTGGACAGCGATGGACTGTGATCCGGAATATGGTGGCCAAGGCTTGCCCTACGTCATGAACACCGCGGCGCAGGAAATATTCGTTTCCGCCAACATGGCCTTCCAGATGTATCAAGGCCTGACGCATGGTGCTTATTCGGCGATCCATGCGCACGGAACTGACGCGCAAAAGCAGACATATCTGCCCAAGATGGTGTCTTGCGAATGGACCGGCACAATGAACCTGACCGAACCGCATTGCGGCACCGATCTGGGCCTCATGCGCACCAAAGCCGTACCGAACGATGACGGGTCCTACAAAATCTCTGGCCAAAAGATCTTTATCTCGGCTGGTGAGCACGACATGGCCGACAACATCATCCACCTTGTCTTGGGCAAAATCCAAGGCGGGCCAGAGGGGATCAAAGGTGTGTCCTTGTTCATCGTGCCTAAGTTCCTTGTGAACGAAGACGGCACACTTGGCGCACGCAACGGCGTGACCGTGGGCAAAATCGAAGACAAAATGGGCATCCACGGGAACTCGACCTGTGTGATGAACTACGACGACGCAACAGGTTATCTGTTGGGCGACGCGCACAAAGGTATGCGTGCGATGTTCACTATGATGAACGAAGCCCGTCTGGGTGTGGGCCTGCAAGGCTACGCCCAAGCCGAAAGTGCGTATCAAAACGCCGTGGCTTATGCCAACGACCGCCTGCAAGGACGCGCCGTCACAGGAGCCGAAAATCCTGACGGCCCAGCTGATCCCTTGATCGTGCATCCTGATATTCGCCGCAACTTGATGGATCAAAAATCATTCGTCGAAGGCGCGCGCGCATTTACATTCTGGGGTGCCTACCTGATCGACCGCGCCCACAAGAACCAAGACGCAGATGCGGATGGTCTGATTTCTTTAATGACACCTGTCATCAAAGGTTTCTTGACCGACAAAGGTTTTGAATATGCCACAGCCGCGCAACAAGTTTACGGCGGGCATGGCTATATCGAAGAATGGGGCATGTCCCAATACGCCCGTGATGCACGGATCGCTATGATCTACGAAGGTGCAAACGGCGTGCAGGCGCTTGATCTTGTAGGGCGCAAGCTCGCACTCGACGGTGGCAAGCACGTGATGGCATTCTTTGAGATGATCAAGACGTTCATCAACGAAAACGATGGCAATGAGGCTTTGGCAAAGGATTTCCTTGAACCGCTGAAAGCGGCGTCGAAGGACCTGCAGTCAGCAGGCATGTACTTTATGCAGAACGCCACAAAGCCGAACAACGCGCTGTCTGGGTCTTACGACTTCATGCACATGATGGGCCACGTCTGCCTTGGCTTGATGTGGGCGCGCATGGCAAAGGCCGCAATGGAGGCCCTTGAGAGTGGTGCATCTGACACCGAATTCTTCGAGACCAAGATTGCAACCGGCCGTTATTACATGGCGCGCCAACTGCCAGCGACCGCGATGCACCTTACACGGATTAACACAGGCGGTGATACTGTCATGGCGCTGGATGCTGCAAACTTCTAAGCTCTGAGAAGGCGCGCCAATTTTGGCGCGCCTCTTTCGGCCAATACAGCATGTGTTGGCCCCGCCACGGGTTGGGAGGCCTTCAAGATGAATATGAAACTACATTGCTTTGGTGAAAGCGGAAACGCTTATAAGGCCGCCCTCACTTTGGCGCTGGCAGATGCCGAATGGGAGCCCGTTTTTGTTGATTTCTTCAACGGAGCCACCCGCAGCCCTGAATTCCGCGCGCTCAATGTGATGGGCGAAGTGCCTGTGCTTGAAGACGGCGACATGATCCTGACCCAATCGGGGGTCATCCAGGATTACGTCAGTTCCAAAACCGGCAAGCTGGGCGCAAAATCCGCAGCAGAGCGTCGCAATATCCTGCGCTGGATGTTCTTTGACAACCACAAGGTCTCTGGCGTTGCAGGTCCTTTGCGTTTCAACATGAACTATCTGCCCGAAGAAAAACGCAACGCAGATGTGAACGCCTACATGGCGGCCCGTTTGGCAGGCGCGCTTAAGATCATGGAAACCCAGCTGGCAGACACCACATGGCTTGCAGGTGCCGAGATGACAATCGCCGACATCGCCTGTGCCGGTTACCTGTTCTACCCTGAAGAATTCACTTTTAACCGTGCCGATTATCCACATATCGACCGTTGGCTGGACGCAATCGCAGCCCAGCCTGGTTGGAAACACCCTTATGACCTGATGCCGCGCGCCCTGAGCTAACGCGCACCGAAAACCGGAGGACACTATGACCGAAGCCTATATCTACGACGCCATCCGCACCCCGCGCGGCAAAGGCCGCAAAGACGGCAGCCTGCACGAAGTCACATCAGCGCGCCTGTCTGCGGGCGTGTTGAATGCACTCAAAGCGCGCAATAACCTCGAAGGCCATGCCGTCGAGGATGTCATCTGGGGCAACGTTACCCAAGTCGGCGAACAAGGCGGTTGCCTTGCGCGGACGGCTGTTCTGGCCTCGGACCTTGATCAATCCATCCCCGGTCTTGCGATCAACCGTTTCTGTGCTTCTGGCATGGAAGCGGTCAACCTTGCCGCCAACCAGATCAAAGGCGGCGCAGGTCAGGCCTATATCGCAGGCGGCGTCGAAATGATGGGCCGTGTGGCGATGGGCTCTGACGGGGCAGCGATTGCTGTCGACCCATCCATTGCGATGGACACGTATTTCGTCCCGCAAGGTATCTCTGCCGATATTATCGCGACTGAATATGGCTTTAGCCGCGATGACGCCGACCAATTGGCGGTCGCAAGCCAAGAGCGCGCCAAAGCTGCTTGGGATGACAATCGCTTTGCAAAATCAGTAGTGACTGTCCGTGACATCAACGGTCTGCCAATCCTCGACCATGACGAATACATGCGTCCAGAAACAAACATGCAGACGCTGGGCGCGCTTAACCCAGCCTTCCAAGCCATGGGTGAAGTCATGCCCGGCTTCGACAAAGTCGCGCTGATGAAGTACCCGCATCTGGAAAAGATTAACCACATCCACCACGCTGGTAACTCGTCGGGTATCGTGGACGGTGCTGCTGGCATTCTGATCGCGTCTAAGGAATGGGGCGAGGCGATGGGGATTAAACCTCGCGCTGTAATCCGCGCCACTGCCAAGATCGGCACTGACCCAACCATCATGCTGACAGGCCCTGTGCCCGTGACCGAAAAAATCCTTAAGGATTCGGGCATGGCGATCAGCGACATTGATCTGTTCGAAGTGAACGAAGCTTTCGCATCTGTCGTTCTGCGTTTCATGCAAGCGTTCAATGTTGACCACAGCAAGGTCAACGTAAACGGCGGCTCCATCGCGATGGGTCACCCGCTAGGTGCGACTGGCGCTATCATCATCGGCACATTGCTGGACGAGCTTGAGCGGACCGGCAAAAGCACAGGCCTTGCCACGCTTTGCATCGCATCCGGCATGGGTGCAGCCACAATCATCGAACGCGTGTAAGGAGTGTCCGACATGACTGATTTTACAATGACCACAGACGCAGACGGCGTTGCAACGATTGTTTGGGACACCATCGGCAAGTCCATGAACGTCATGACCTTGCAAGGTTGGGATGATCTGGACGTTCTGATCGACCAAGCGCTGTCAGATGACGCCATCAAAGGCGTGGTCCTGACATCCGGCAAAGAAGGTACTTTTGCAGGCGGAATGGACCTAAAGGTCATCGCCAAGATGAAAGAAATGGCGGGCGACGATCCGGCCAAAGGTCTCTTTGACGGCATCATGAATGCCCACCGCATCATGCGCAAAATTGAACGCGCAGGCATGGACCCCAAGACCAACAAAGGTGGCAAGCCGATTGCAGCTGCCCTGCCCGGCACAGCGCTGGGCATTGGTCTGGAAATCCCGCTTTGCTGCCACCGTATTTTTGCCGCTGACAATCCAAAGGCCAAGATCGGCCTGCCGGAAATCCTGATCGGGATTTTCCCCGGTGCTGGTGGCACGACACGTCTGTCTCGCAAATTGGGCGCGATGGGGGCTTCACCCCTGCTTCTCGAAGGCAGAATGAACGATCCAAAAAAAGCCAAAGCCGCTGGTGTGATCGACGAAGTCGTGCCCGCAGATGAACTGCTATCTGCTGCAAAAGCATGGGTGCTTTCCGGGCCTTCAATCGTGAAGCCATGGGATGAAAAGGGCTATAAAATGCCCGGCGGCACGCCGTACCACCCTGCGGGCTTCATGACGTTTGTTGGTGCCTCCGCGATGGTCAACGGCAAAACCCAAGGCGTCTATCCTGCCGCCAAGGCGCTTTTGTCATCTGTCTATGAAGGCGCGCTTGTCCCGTTCGACACAGCCCTGAAAATCGAGGCCCGCTGGTTCACCAACGTCCTGATGAACCCGTCATCAAGTGCGATGATCCGCGCCTTGTTCGTGAACAAAGAAGCGCTGGAAAAAGGGGCCAACCGCCCCGAAGCCCCAGACCAAAAGGTCAAAAAAGTCGGCGTCATCGGCGCTGGCATGATGGGCGCTGGTATCTCTTTGGTATCCGCTTTGGCTGGCATCGAAGTCGTCCTGATCGACAGCACCCAAGAGGCCGCAGACAAAGGCAAATCCTACACCACCGCCCACCTTGATAAGGGCATGACCCGCAAGAAGGTGACACAAGAAAAGAAAGACGCCGTGCTTGGCCTGATCAACGCGACAACCGATTATGACGCGCTGAAAGGCTGTGACTTGATCGTCGAAGCCGTGTTCGAAGACGTCGGTGTAAAAGCAGACGTGACCGCCAAGGTCCAAGCCGTCACAGGTCCCGATTGCATCTTTGCGACGAACACATCGACCTTGCCAATCACCGAATTGGCCAAGGCGGCGACTGACGCAGAAAAGTTCATCGGCATCCACTTCTTCTCGCCCGTGGACAAGATGCTTCTGGTTGAAATCATCAAGGGTCAAAAGACCGGCGATGTGGCAGTCGCCAAGGCGCTCGACTTTGTACGTCAGATTAAGAAAACGCCGATTGTCGTCAACGATGAGCGGTTCTTCTATGCCAACCGCTGCATCATCCCCTACATCAACGAAGGTATTCGGATGGTGAAGGAAGGTGTTGAGCCTGCTTTGATCGAAAACGCCGCAAAGCTGTTGGGTATGCCACTGGGTCCGCTACAATTGGTTGATGAAACATCCGTAGATCTGGGTGTGAAAATCGCCAAAGCGACCCGTGCGGCAATGGGCGATGCCTATCCTGACGGCGAAGTTGACGAGGTTCTATTTTGGATGTTCGACCAAAATCGACTTGGCAGGAAATCCAACGCAGGCTTTTATAGCTACGACGAAAAGGGCAAGCGCGGCGGCCTTTGGGACGGCCTTGCGGCAAAGTATGCGGCCGCAGATGATCAACCCGATCTGATCACTGTCCAGCACCGTTTGATGTTCTCTCAGACGCTCGAAGCGGTCCGCGCGCTTGAGGAAGGCGTGCTTGAAGACATTCGCGAAGGCGACGTTGGTGCTATCCTTGGCTGGGGCTTTGCGCCTTGGTCCGGGGGCCCGTTTAGCTGGCTCGATATGATCGGCGCGCCTTACGCGGCCGAGCGTTGTGATGAACTAACGGCTGAATTTGGCGACCGTTTCAAAACGCCAGACCTGCTGCGCGAAATGGCTGCGAAGAACCAAGAGTTCTACAAGCGTTTCGGTCCTGCAGCGATTGCTGCCTAACAGTTTTCGGCGCATCCCTTGATTGGGGTGCGCCGCTACACGACCCTATCGCATCCAAATGACGTGATATTACCACATGCTTTTTGCCGCACTATTTCAAAGCCTTACATATCGTAGTGCCTGCACCATGAACGGATGCGATCCGAGCTTATTATTATGAAAAATACTTAGCTAATATACTAAGTTTATAAAGGCCGCGCTTTGGTGAAACACTCAAGTTGCGCGCCGCAAGGCGATCACGGCACCAGATAAAACAATCAAAGCCATACCAAACATACCAAGCGACGGCACAGATTGCCCCCAAAGGTACCACGCCCAACCGCTCGCAAAAATCAAAAGGGAGTATTCATAGACAGCCACATGGCTGGCTTCCCCGATTTGATAGCCGCGAAAGATGCACATGATGCCAATCAGCGCGCCCGCCGCCTGCACGACCATCCAAAACATCAACCGCGCATCCAGCGGCATCCAACCCCGTGTTGCAAACCCATCTGCGCCAGTACCAACAGATGGCAAAATCAGACACCCCACAGCCCCCATCACCGTCAGCACAACAAAGAAACCGGCACTGAGCGCAAGCGTTGCCTCGCCCTCACACCATGCGCGTGTTGCAACCGCACCAATCGCATAAAGCAGGCCAGCAAGGATCGGCAGGAACGCGACAAGATCGAGGTTCGCAGGATCAGGACGGATCACCATCAACGCCCCCACGAACCCAAGCAAGATCGCACTGATGTGAACCCAGTCTATCCGTTTGCCTTGAAATCCAGCAGCAATCAGGGCGACAAATAACGGTGCCGTAAATAACCCTGCCACAACAACGCCAATCGGCAGGATCGCGAGGCATCCAAAATAGATCAACATTGACGTCGCCTGAATGCTACTGCGCGCCAAAACCGCAAACGGGCGCTTGGGGCGGATCACGCCTAATCCAATTGCAGCAATGCCTCCCATGACGGCCAGCACCATAATCCCGCGCACAAGATGAAATTGCCACAATGAACTGTCCGCAGACACGTAAGCTACGAAGTTATCACTCAGGCCCAGCGTCGCCATACCGGCTAAGATTAGCAGGGCAGCTTGGCGTGGGGCAGTCGTCTGAGACATCAAATGGTCCTCGTGGCGCAGTTTATGACTTCCAAAGGCACCAACTTGTCGCAATACTCAACCCTCAATACGACGCAACACGCGGGAGGGCTGCATGGGCTGGATGCGAGATGAGACCGGACTAGGCAAGCGGGCTGCAAATTATGTGCCGCTTACGCCCTTGTCACACCTGCAACGCGCGGCGCTCGTTTTCGCCAAGCGCGAAGCTGTCGTCTATGGCAAGACGCGCCTGACGTATGCGAAATACTACCAGCGGGTCTCGCGGTTGGCCTCGGCACTGGCCAAAATAGGCGTACAGCCCGGTGATGTTGTAGCCACCATTCTTCCCAATGTCCCCGCACAGTCAGAGGCCGCATTCGGCGTGCCTGCGTGCGGTGCTGTTCTAAACACAATCAACACCCGTCTTGACGTGGACACAGTCGCCTTCATCTTCGACCACGGCGAAGCCAAGGTCGCCTTGGTCGACAGCCAGTTCATGCCGTTGGCCATTGCCGCGGTCGAACAGATGGAAGGCACGCCGCCAGTCATCATCGAAGTTCCCGACGATCAAGCCGGTGTGCATGCGATCACCGATCAACAACAATACGAAGACTTCCTCGCCCTTGGTGATCCAGAATTCGCATGGATCCTGCCCCAAGACGAATGGGAAAGCCTCGCTCTTAACTACACATCCGGCACGACAGGGCGGCCCAAAGGCGTGGTCTACCACCACCGTGGGGCCTACCTTATGACGATGGGCACACCGATCAGCTGGGAATTACCGCTGTTCATGCGGTATTTGCAAATCGTGCCACTTTTTCACTGCAACGGCTGGAACCACACATGGATGATGCCCGCTTTGGGTGGCACGGTCGTGTGCTGCCGCGATGTGTCAGCCAAAGCGATCTATGACGCGATTGGGCTTGAAGGCGTGACCCACTTCGGCGGCGCACCTATCGTGCTGAACCTGATCGTGAACGCCAAAGACGAAGACCGTCGCAGCTTTGACCACACCGTCGAGGTCTTCACCGCAGGCGCACCACCTGCCCCCGCAACCCTCGCTGCAATTGGCAAAATGGGCTTCAACGTCAAACAAGTCTACGGGCTGACAGAAACCTACGGGCATGTCACCGAATGCATCTGGGACGCCGATTGGGACGCGCTACCTAGCGACGAACAAGCCGCCATCAAAGCCCGCCAAGGCGTGGCGTTCCCGATGATGGAAGACGTCACAGTTGTGAACAAGAAGATGGGGCAAGTCACCCGTGATGGCGTAACTCAAGGCGAAATCGTAATGCGCGGCAACGCGGTTATGAAAGGTTATCTCAAAAACGCCGACGCAACGGATAAAGCCTTTGAAGGTGGATACTTCCACTCCGAAGACCTTGCCATTCAACACCCCGACGGGGCGATCCAAATCTCGGATCGGGCCAAGGACATCATCATTTCGGGTGGCGAAAACATCAGCTCGGTCGAAGTCGAAGGCGCGCTGATGCATCACGCAGCGGTCAACCTGTGCGCAGTCGTGGCAAAACCCGACGACAAATGGGGCGAAGTCCCCTGCGCCTTTGTTGAACTCAAAGATGGCGCACAAGCAACCGAGGCCGAAATCATCGCCTTTGCCCGCGAACGGCTGGCAGGCTTCAAATGCCCCAAGCGGGTGGTGTTCCAAGAACTCCCCAAAACCTCGACCGGCAAAATCCAGAAATTTGAACTGCGCAAATTCGCCAAAACAATCTGACGACGGGGGGGTATCTCCCCCCTCCCCACTTCTTTTTCCCATATAAACTTCCCCCGGAGGGTCCAGGACGCGCATCAAAAGACCAGCCAACGGCGATCTTTCCCAGATGACAATCCAAACCCTTCCAGCTACCTTACGAAAAAAGGGCAGTTGGGCAGATGACAGCACTTGATCGATATGTGCGATTGGAAAGTGACGCGCTCTGGCGCGCCAGTCCTGACGCGCAACGACGCGATGTGACGATTGCATTCGGGGATGCAACATTGGTCATTACAGACAGCGCAGAGCGCCCGCTGGCGCATTGGTCACTTCCCGCGTTGATCCGGCAAAACACCTCTGACACACCAGCAATTTACGCACCTGACGAGGCCGCAAGCGAACTGCTGGAAATCAGCGACCCCATGATGATCGAGGCAATAGAAGAGGTCAGTAAAGCGCTTGCCAAATCGCGGCCACATCCGGGCAAGCTTCGGCATTGGCTGACCGGCGGCCTCATCGCGATCACCGTCTTGCTTGGGGTGTTTTGGTTGCCCAATGCTTTGACGCGGCAAACGCTGGCCGTCGTCCCGCTGCCCAAACGGATCGAGATCGGGACCGCGATGCTGGGTCATATGCAGGTTCAAACTGGCCAAGCTTGCCGGTCCAGCCGCGGAAGTGCCGCAGCCGCGCGCCTTGCCCAACGCCTATTTGGTCCAGAAACCAATGCCCAAATCATCATTGTGCCAAGCTTGGATCAAGCAGCACTCGCGCTGCCCGGTGGGCTTATTGTGGTGGATGCCGCGATCTTGCGGCTTTCGGACGATCCAGCAACCGCTGCAGGTTTCATCCTCGCCAGCCGCGCAGCGATCGCCCACGCAGACCCGCTTGAAAATCTGCTCACCCAAGAAGGGCTCGGTACTACGTTCAGGCTACTGACCACGGGCAGCATTCCTGATGCAATCCTCAATCAAAATGCACAAAATCTTGTGACCGCCCAAGCGCCTCGGCCCAATGCAGGGATTTTGCGCGACATGCTAGCCACCGCGCAAATCCCCCAAGGCCCTTACCGAGCCGCGTCAGACAGGCGAAGCGGGAACACGCCAGACCTTGGCACTGACCCGATGGAGGGTCGGCAGGTTCCGCTTATCCTCAATGACAGCGACTGGGTCACTTTACGCAATATTTGCAAAAGCTAAACGCTACTTGGTGCCAAACATCCGGTCGCCTGCATCGCCCAATCCCGGGACGATATAGCCCTGTTCATTGAGGTGGCTGTCAATCGCGGCGGTCACAATCGGCACATCAGGGTGCGCCTCTTTCATGCGCGCGATCCCTTCGGGTGCTGCCAAAAGACACAGAAAACGAATATTGGTCGCGCCCGCTTTTTTCAGCAGATCAATCGCCGCGACGGATGAATTGCCCGTCGCCAACATTGGATCGACCGCAATCACCAAACGGTCCTGCAATTCGGTCGGGACCTTGAAATAATACTGCACTGGCAGCAGCGTTTCTTCATCGCGGTACAGCCCGACAAAGCCCACTCGGGCCGACGGGATCAACTCTAACACACCATCCAGCAGACCGTTGCCAGCCCGCAAGATCGACACAAGCGCCAGCTTTTTGCCATCAATGACAGGCGCGTCCATCGGCTCCATCGGCGTTTCTATCTGGCGCGTTGTCATCGGTAGCCCGCGCGTGACCTCATAGGCCAGCAACTGGCTGATTTCGCGCAACAACTGCCGAAATACAGCCGTCGATGTATCCTTCTGGCGCATCAGCGTCAGCTTGTGTTGCACGAGTGGATGCGTGACGTGGGTGACATGATCGTTCATTGTGCAGGCTCCAACCTTTTGGCCACGCGGGCGCGGGTGTCTTCATCGCAAAAGGCCGCAGCCAATGCTGTTTCATTCAGGGCGCGAAAATCATCAGCCTCCCACCCAAAGGTGCGGTTCAGCATTTCATATTCTGCGGTCATGGTGGTGTGAAAAAACGGCGGGTCATCGGTTGATACGGTTACTTTCACACCTGCATCACGCAGTTTAGTGATAGGGTGACTGGCCCAGTCTGCAACGGCTTTCAAAACCACGTTTGATCCCGGACAGACCTCTAGCACGATGTCTTTTTCGATAATTTCATCCAGCAGGCTGCGATCATCGATCGCGCCAATGCCGTGCCCAATGCGCGTCACACCCAGATCGTGGATCGTCTCGGCCACCATCGAAGGCCCGCCCCATTCGCCCGCATGACACGTCAGCGGCAAACCCGCCTCGCGCGCCATGTCAAAACTATAGCTATAATCGCTGGGACGTCCGGCCATTTCACCGCCCGCCATGCCGTAGCCGGTAATGAAATCACCAAAGGTTTCAGCCGCACATTTGGCGGCTGGCTTGCAAGCTTCTGGACCAAAATGGCGAATGCCAGTGACAATTCCCTTAAGGGTAATGCCGAACTTTGCTTCCGCTTCATCTGCGGCATCAACCATCGCAGCAAGGTAATCCTTCCAAGCCGCCAAATCACCTCCGCCGCAAAAGTCAGGCGACACAAACGTTTCCATATAGACCACACCATGCGCTGCGGTTTCTTCAAGCACAGCCATCGTCAGACGGCGGAAATCCTCAGGGCTTTGCAGCGTTGTGCAGGCAGCTTCGTAGACCTGCAGAAAATGATCAAAATCACGGAAAGCATACCCACCATTCGCGTCGAAAATCTTACTGATATCTAGCTTCTTTTCCGCTGCTAACCCGCGAATAAAGCTGGGTGGCGCACAGCCTTCCAGATGGGTGTGTAACTCAACTTTGGGAATGGATTGAAAACTCATAAGAAGCTCTTTCCTTGGCCTGCGTAAGGCACGTCTAGATGATCCGCGATACTGGCCGCAACATCCGTAAAATTCAAATGGCCCAGCGCCTTGGCCCCGATCCCGTGCACCAGAACCGGCACCCGTTCGCGGGTGTGATCGGTGCCCGGCCACGTCGGGTCATTGCCATGATCGGCGCTGACGATCAACAGGTCGTCGCTGCGCATTTTCGGCAATAGTACTGTGAGCGCGCGATCAAACCACTCCAGATGCTTTGCGTAGCCAGCAGGATCGCGCCTGTGCCCGTATTCGCTGTCAAACTCTACCAAATTGGCAAAGACGAACGATCCATCCTCGGCCTCATCCACCAGATCATTGATATGCACAATCAAGTCAACGTCACGCCCTTTACGCAGATCATCAATTCCCCGCATCGAGAAAATATCACCAATCTTTCCAACAGCATAAACTGTCCGTCCCGCATCATGGACATAGTCGCAGATCGTCGGCGCAGGTGTGGCAATCGCAAAATCCTTGCGGTTGCCAGTGCGTTTAAAGTCACCCACGACACCGGTAAATGGCCGCGCGATCACACGGCCGACCTTCATGTCATGCAAAATCGGTGCGATATCTTTGCAGAGCTTTAACAGCCGTTCCAACCCGAATGCTTCTTCATGGGCCGCAATCTGCAAAACACTATCCGCAGAGGTATAACAAATCGGCCAGCCAGTTTTAAGATGCGCGGCACCCTCGTCCTCAATCACAACTGTGCCAGAGGCGTGACGATTGCCCAAAATCCCAGTCGTTCCAGCGGCAGCGCAAATCTGCGCGGTCAGTTCCGGTGGAAAAGCTGGGTCCGCGTCTGGAAACGTATGCCAATCCCAAGGTACTGGCACGCCCGCCAACTCCCAATGCCCCGAAGGCGTATCCTTGCCCTGCGAAATTTCGGTCGCAGCGCCCCAAGCACCAGTCGGCACAACATCCAAACCAACCGCAGCCGTCCCAGAGGCCAGTTTGACCGCAGCCCCAAGGCCCAGCGCATCCATCGTCGGAACTTTCAGTCCAACAGCATCCGCAATATGGCCCAGCGTATTCGCACCCGTGTCTGGCAAAGTTCCGTTAAAAAATTGGTCCGCATCGGGTGCGCCACCAATCCCAACACTGTCAATCACGATCAAAAAAGCACGTGCCATCAGGTGATCCCTTCTATAATCAGTGGCCCTCGTGGGCGGTCATCGCCGATTGTGATCGCAGATTGCACGGCCATCGCGGCCTCAACTGCACTATCTTCATCAGCTGCATGCAACACGCAAAGCGGATCGCCACGGTTCACATGAGCACCCAAACCGACCATCTCGGCCAGACCAACGGATGGGTCAATCCGGTCGGTCTCAACACGGCGCCCGCCACCAAGTCTCACGACCACCAAACCCAGCGCTTCACCATCAATCGCGGCGATATAGCCCGCCTTCGGGGCGGTCACTTCACCCACCACGGGGGCCTTTGGCAAATGCGTGTGCCAGTCCTGCGCCATGTCAGGTGGGCCGCCAAGGGCTGCAATCATGTGGGCAAACCGCTCCATCGCCGCACCAGAGGTAATTGTGTCTTTCACACGCGCCGCCGCGTCCTGCCCATGTTCGCCCTGCATCATCAAAAGCTGCGTACAAAGAGCCATGGTCAATTCATGCAAGCGCGGGGCAGCTGCCGTATTTCCCGACAGAACCTCCATACAAATCGCAACTTCAAGCGCGTTGCCAAGTGCCGGCGCCAGCGGTTCATTCATATCTGTGATCAACGCCATAGTAGGGCAGCCGGCCCCGTTGGCGGTGCTGACCAACGCCTTTGCCAAGGCTTTGGCATCCTCGTGCGTTTTCATAAACGCACCAGATCCGCATTTCACGTCCAGAATTAAACCACCCAAACCCGCGGCCAGCTTTTTGGACAAAATCGAAGCCGTGATTAAATCAATGCTTTCCACGGTCGCCGTCACATCACGGATTGCATAAAGGCGGCGATCGGCAGGGGCGATTTTGCCCGTGGCGCTGACAATCGCACAGCCCACCTCGCGGGTCAGCAGGCGCAATCGCTGCTCTGATACGTTAATGTCGACACCCGGGATCGCCTCAAGCTTATCGAGTGTGCCGCCGGTATGACCCAACCCGCGTCCTGAAATCATCGGCACATACACCCCGCAGGCAGCCAAAACAGGGGCAAGGATCAGCGACACACAGTCGCCAACGCCACCTGTCGAATGCTTGTCCAACACCGGGCCGGGCAAATCCCACTTAAGCACATCACCGCTATCACGCATGCCTTGGGTCAGCGCGACGCGACCTTCATCGCTTAGCCCGTTCAGCACCACCGCCATCGCGAATGCACCGGCTTGCGCGTCACTGACATCGCCCGACGCAAGACCCTGCGCGAACCAGCCCAATTCCGCGGCACTTGGCGTATGCTTGTCCCTGACGGAAGCTATGATCGCGCGAGCATCCACGTTAAACGCGGCTCATGTATTCAGCGTCAAAACTGCCCGGCAAAAGGGCAGCAACCGTCGTTTCATGCACAACACCGTCCATAGTTGCCAAAATCACTTTGACATCTCCCGCAGCAAATTCCGCGATTTTCTGGCGGCATCCACCACAAGGACTGACGGGTTTGGGACTATCGGCAATCACGGCAATTTCGACAATGGCCGTATCACCGCCCGCAATCATCGCGGCAATCGCACCCGCTTCGGCGCAAGTGCCTTCGGGATAAGCCACGTTTTCGACATTGCAGCCTTGATAAACCAGACCAGAACTGGCGCGCAGGGCCGCCCCCACTTTGAATTTTGAATATGGGGCATGGGCATTTTCGCGTACAAGACGGGCGCTATCGATCAGGGACATCATATACTCCAGGAATTGTCAGGATCAGAGTGTGACGGGACGGGACCGGATGCAAGACCTAGCAAGTCGTCACAAACACACCAGGCAAGGACACTTCAAGCAATTCCAGATCATCCGACGGTTCGGCATAGCGCGTTTGCATGCCGGGCGGTGTCACAAATGCATCGCCAGCCTCCAGCGGGTAAGGCGCTTTGCCTTCACCCTCTAGGATCATCGTCCCTGCCATCACAAAGGTGAAATGGATATCGGCATCATGGCTGGCCCAAATCGGCACGCCCTGCCCTTTGCGGATCACATTCACGCCTGCGACATCTTTGGTGTTGGTGGCAATCGTTGTATCGCGGGACACAAATCCGGGCAAACGCGCATCGCCCCACGTAGCCTTTGACACCTCGTTAAAGACGAACTTTTGCCCCTGCCATTCACGGTCAGGACGTAAATCAGGGGTAGGCAGTTTCATCACATGATCAATCTCGGTGACGTGTTCGGCAGGCACGCCAATCTCGATGACTTCGATCCCATCTGATGCCTCAAGCACGCGGTGCCGGATTTCAGGGGGCTGGATAAAACAATCGCCAGCCGTCAAACGAATAGGCGGGCCTTGGTCCTCGTAGACCACATCAACCCAGCCACGATAACAAAAGATCAGCTGAAACCCGACTTTGTGAAAATGCACCATATCCGGCACAGGGCCACCATCGGGAATGCGGATATGACTGGCAATGATCGACCCGCCCAAACGGCTGGGGATCAAATCGCGATACTGCATGCCCGCGCGGCCAATCACCCAAGGGGCCTGATCGGCAAGACGGCGGACTACAAAGGCGTGTTCCGTCGTTGGCCATTCCAACGGCGCATTCAGCAGATGCACTTCGACCCGCGTGCCACCGGGCGATGTCAGCGATTTCTTCCCATCAGCAAAACCGACATCATCGGTGAGGATACGCAAAGTGGGGCTCACGCCACTGCCCTGTTCCAGCCGCACCCGCAGCCCATGCCCCGAATAAACTGCAACGCTTGGATCATCGGCTGGATAAATCATATCCAACTGCATCCCCAAGGTGGCGCCAAAAAAACCAAGGTCAGCGCGTAAATCAGTTGTCGCCAAACAAACCTCGGCGCGTATTTCATGCATATCTGTCATACCCTGCACACTGTCTTTGCATGGAATTATTTGCAAGAGCCGCTAAACCATGATTAATCAGACACAGCAGTTTCCGCGACGGAAAGATGATGGTTTAATATTAAACCATTTTGGAGGGACCACATGAACGACGATGCAAAAAACAGTCTAAGACAGGCCGCACTCGATTATCACAAGTACCCCAAGCCCGGAAAACTCGAAATTCGCGCGACCAAGCCGATGGCAAACGGACGCGACCTTGCTCGCGCCTATTCCCCCGGCGTCGCAGAAGCTTGCCTTGAGATCAAAGCAAACCCCGACACTGCCCGCGATTACACATCACGCGGCAATCTGGTGGCCGTTGTCACGAACGGCACGGCTGTGTTGGGTCTTGGCAATATCGGTGCGTTGGCCTCTAAGCCCGTGATGGAGGGCAAAGCCGTCCTGTTCAAGAAGTTCGCGAACATTGACTGTTTCGACATCGAATTGAACGAACCCGATCCTGAAAAACTGGCCGATATCGTCTGCGCGCTGGAACCAACTTTTGGTGCGATCAACCTTGAAGACATCAAGGCCCCCGATTGCTTTATTGTTGAAAAAATTTGCCGCGAGCGGATGAATATCCCTGTGTTCCACGACGACCAGCACGGCACAGCCATCGTCGTAGGCGCTGCTGTTTATAACGCGCTACACGTCGCGGGTAAGAAATTCGAAGACATCAAGATCGTCAGCACTGGCGGCGGCGCGGCGGGCATTGCCTGCCTTAACATGTTACTGAAACTGGGCGTGAAACGCGAAAACGTCTATCTTTGTGACATCGAAGGCCTTGTTTATAAAGGTCGCGAAAAGGACATGACCCCGCAAAAAGCGGACTATGCCCAAGGTACCGCAGCCGCGACATTGGGCGACGTTATTGCAGACGCTGATCTGTTCCTTGGCCTGTCTGGTCCCGGCGTTCTGAAGCCTGAAATGGTCAAGAAAATGGCCGCCCGCCCGATCATCTTTGCGCTGGCAAACCCCAACCCAGAGATTGATCCAGAGGACGCACGCAAAGCGAACCCTGACGCAATCATCGCGACAGGCCGCAGCGATTTCCCGAACCAAGTCAACAACGTGCTGTGTTTCCCGTTCATCTTCCGCGGCGCACTGGACGTTGGCGCGACCGAGATTAATGACGAGATGAAAATCGCCTGCGTTGAAGGCATCGCCGCCCTTGCGCGCGCCACTACTAGTGCCGAAGCGGCTGCTGCTTATAAGGGCGAGCAACTAACATTCGGTGCCGATTACCTGATCCCTAAACCCTTTGATCCGCGCCTAATGGGTGTCGTTGCCAGTGCCGTCGCAGGTGCCGCAATGGAAACAGGTGTGGCCACACGCCCCGTGCCTGACATGGAAGCCTATAAGGCCCATCTTGACGGGTCCGTCTTCAAATCCGCGATGATCATGCGCCCCGTGTTCGAGGCCGCGCGCACTGCATCACGCTCGATCGTGTTTGCCGAAGGCGAAGATGAACGCGTGCTGCGCGCCTCGCAAGCAATCATGGAAGAAACAACCGATACGCCCATTCTGATTGGCCGTCCCGAGGTTATTGAACGGCGCTGTGAACGTGCTGGCCTGAAAATCCGGCCCGGTGTTGATTTCAAAATCGTGAACCCCGAAAATGACCCGCGTTACCGTGATTATTGGGGCACCTACCACGACCTGATGGCGCGCAAAGGCGTGACACCCGATCTGGCCAAGGCGATTATGCGCACCAACACAACCGCCATTGCCGCCGTCATGGTACAGCGCGGCGAAGCTGACAGCATGATCTGTGGCACATTCGGGCAATACCTGTGGCACCTTAATTACGTGCGTGAAATTCTTGGCACGGGTGGTTTCCACCCCGTTGCCGCCCTCTCGCTGATGATCCTCGAAGACGGCCCGTTGTTTGTCGCAGACACCCAAGTGCATCCAGAACCCACCCCTCAGCAGATCGCAGAAACCGTGATCGGGGCCGCGCGCCACGTTCGCCGCTTTGGGGTTGAACCCAAGATTGCGCTTTGTTCGCACAGCCAGTTTGGAAATCTGGATACCGAAAGCGGTCGGCGCATGCGCGCGGCAATGGAAATCCTTGATAGCACGCCCCGTGACTTTGACTACGAAGGCGAAATGCCCGTTGATACCGCCCTGGATGTGGATCTGCGCAATCGGATTTTCCCTGCCGCACATATGACTGGTGCGGCCAATACGTTGGTGTTTGGCAGTACTGATGCGGCGTCCGGTGTGCGCAACATTCTGAAAATGAAGGGTGGCGGACTAGAGGTTGGACCAATTTTGATGGGCATGGGTAACCGTTGTCACATCGTGACGCCGTCTATCACTGCAAGGGGCCTGCTGAACATGTCTGCGGTCGCTGGCACGCCAGTCGGGCATTACGGGTAGTCAAAAAGTTAACACCAAGCCACCTGATCCTGCGCAGTTCTACTTGCCGCGGCCAAATCCCGTGATAACAATCCTCCCAACATGTTTTGGGAGGAGCACGCGATGACCTATGCTGCAGTTTATAATGCTTGGAAAAACGATCCAGAAGGATTCTGGATGGATCAGGCAAAAGCAATCGACTGGGTCACACCTCCGACCAAAGCCCTCGATGACAGCAATGCACCGCTTTACCGCTGGTTCACCGATGCAGAGGTCAACACTTGTTATAACGCCATCGACCGCCACGTTGAAAACGGGCGCGGCGAACAGGCTGCGATCATCTACGACAGCCCTGTCACCAATACCAAAAGCCAAATCACCTACGCTGAATTACAGACCCGTGTCGCCTCGCTCGCTGGTGCTTTGCGCGCCAAAGGTGTTGAAAAGGGCGACCGCGTCATCATCTACATGCCAATGATCCCCGAAGCGCTCGAGGCGATGTTGGCTTGTGCACGGCTAGGTGCAATCCACTCGGTCGTATTCGGCGGGTTTGCGGCCAATGAACTGGCAGTGCGGATCAACGATGCAACACCCAAAGCGATCATTGCCGCTTCTTGCGGGATCGAACCGGGGCGCGTGGTGCAGTATAAACCACTGCTGGACGGCGCAATCGAGATGGCCGACCACAAGCCGGGCTTCACTGTCATTCTACAGCGCGAACAAGAAATTGCAGCCCTGAACCCAGAGCGCGATTTCGATTGGCATGATTTCCAACAAGGCGTTGCACCTGCCGAATGCGTCCCCGTACGCGGCGATCACCCTGCCTATATCCTGTACACCTCTGGCACCACAGGCGCACCCAAAGGCGTCGTGCGTCCTACCGCAGGCCACTTGGTTGCGCTGAACTGGACCATGAAAGCGATCTACGATGTAGATCCGGGCGATGTGTTCTGGGCCGCCTCTGACGTCGGTTGGGTCGTCGGACACTCCTATATCTGCTACGCGCCACTCATTCACGGCAACACGACCGTTGTGTTCGAAGGCAAACCTATCGGCACGCCTGATGCAGGTACATTCTGGCGGGTGATCGAAGAATATAACGTCAAATCTTTCTTCACAGCACCCACAGCATTCCGCGCAATCAAACGCGAGGACCCTAAAGGCGAGATGATCAAAGACTACGACATCTCATGCCTGCGCGCGCTTTATCTGGCGGGCGAACGGGCCGATCCGGACACAATCGAATGGGCGCAGCGCGTGATGAACGTGCCTGTGTATGACCATTGGTGGCAGACCGAAACAGGCTACACCATCGCGGGCAACCCTGCGGGGATCGAAGCACTTCCGGTCAAAATCGGCTCACCCACTGTGGCGATGCCTGGCTATGATGTGCAGATTTTGGACGAGGCTGGCCACCAGATGAAGCCCGGCGAATTGGGCGCGATTGCAGTCAAATTGCCCCTGCCCCCAGGTACGCTCCCGACGCTTTGGAACGCCGAAGACCGCTTTATCAAATCCTACCTCAAAACATTCCCCGGCTACTATGAAACTGGCGATGCAGGCATGATCGACGAGGATGGCTATCTTTATATCATGGCGCGCACAGACGACGTGATTAACGTGGCGGGCCATCGCCTTTCGACAGGTGCGATGGAAGAAGTGCTCGCAGGCCACCCTGATGTTGGCGAATGCGCCGTGATCGGCGTAACGGATCAGCTGAAAGGTCAACTGCCCATGGGGTTCGTCTGCTTGAACAAAGGCTGCGACCGTCCACATGAAGATATTGCCAAAGAGGTTATCAAATCTGTGCGCGACACCATCGGCCCTGTGGCAGCATTCAAGTTGGTGACTGTCGTGGACCGTTTGCCCAAAACGCGCTCTGGCAAGATTTTGCGCGGCACGATGGTCAAGATCGCCGATGGCGAAAGCTTTAAAATGCCCGCAACAATAGATGATCCCGCGATTTTGGACGAAATCAAAGCCGCATTAATCCCGATGGGCTACGCCAAAGACTAGCCCTGACGAAACTGCGCCCTAGTTCAGCATTATGAAAATGGTGTTGATCTTGCTGCTTCTCGCGGCCCCTGCGATGGCGGAGCCTATGTTAATTGATGATTTCTCTACCGGAGCCGAGGACAGGTGGCGCTATACAAGCGACCGCGTGATGGGCGGTATCTCGGACGGTGGTGCCGGTCTTGGGGTCGAGGACGGGATCAGCTTTGCGCAGCTGCGCGGTACCGTCAGCACTGCCAACAACGGTGGTTTCATCCAGATCAGGCAGGACCTTGCGTCGCCCCTACCCAAAGATGCGACGGGTATTACACTGCGGATGCGTGGCAATGGTGAGACTTATTATATCCACCTGCGGTCCAGCGCGTCGCGCCGTCCTTGGCAATACTATCAAGCCGCGTTTAAAAGCACTGAAAACTGGCAACAGGTCACGCTGCCTTGGTCCGCGTTCGAGCCACAAGGTGGATTAGAGGCACGCTTCAGTCCCGAAGACATCCGCAGCCTTGGTATCGTCGCCTATGGCGCGGACTATGAGGCCGCGCTCGACATCGACTGGATCGGTGCCGCTGACTAAAGCGCGTTTAGGCAAATTGTTCCTGAATAAGCCGCTCTTCCAAGCCATGGCCCGGGTCAAACAAAATCCGGTGGCGCACGGCAGGTTCTGACCTGATCTCGACACTCACCACATTGCGCACGGACGATCCATCGGCATCAGCCATCACAGGTCGCTTTTGCGGATCGATCACATCAAAACGGACCACAGCGCTTTTCTGTAGCAATGCTCCCCGCCAGCGGCGTGGTCGAAACGCAGACATAGCCGTTAGGGCCAAGACATCAGAACCAATCGGCAAGATCGGACCATGCGCGGAATAGTTATAAGCCGTAGATCCTGCTGGTGTCGCCAAAAGCGCGCCGTCACAAATCAGTTCCGGCATCCGCAGCTTGCCATCCACAGTGATGCGCAACTTCGCTGCCTGCGGGCCGGCACGCAGCAAGCTGACTTCGTTGATCGCCAGCGCCTCGTGCATGGCCCCGTCCACAGTCAATGCGGTCATCGCAAGCGGGTTAATCACCTCTTCTTCGGCTTCATCCAGCCGTTCCTGCAAATCAACCTCGTGGTATTCATTCATCAAAAAGCCAACCGTGCCACGGTTCATCCCATAAACTGGCGCGTCTAACCCTTGGGTCGCATGCAGCGTTTCAAGCATGAAACCATCACCTCCAAGGGCTACAATCACATCGGCCTCGGCCTGCGGGACATCCCCATATGCCTGCGACAACGTGCGCAATGCAGCTTGCGCTATCGGCACGGGGCTGGCGGCAAAAGCGATTTTGGGACGAGACATAGTCAGATTATCCTTAAGTTTCGTTAAGTTGTGCGGTGATCAGGTCTGAAACGCAAGTCGCCGATCGGAAACATCCTATGGCGCGTGCAAGATGATCATGGTCGCTTTGATGCTTTAGCAGGCGGTAATCCTACGTTAAGAGGGCGTCAGATACTTTGATGCTTTTGACCCAAAGGGAATGCACCTATGAATGTCACAGTCCGCGACGACGGCTTTTTCACCGAAAAACTCGCAACACGCGATCCAGCCATCCATGCCGCAATGCAGGCCGAACTGGGCCGCCAGCGCAAAGAGATTGAGCTGATCGCCTCAGAAAACATCGTCTCTGCTGCCGTCATGGAAGCCCAAGGCGGCGTGATGACCAACAAATACGCCGAAGGCTACCCCGGCCGCCGCTACTACGGTGGTTGCCAGCACGTCGACGTCGCCGAAAACCTCGCGATTGAGCGCGCCAAGCAGCTGTTTGATTGCGGCTTTGCGAACGTGCAGCCAAACTCTGGCTCACAGGCGAACCAAGGCGTCTTCCAAGCGCTGCTGCAGCCCGGTGATACGATCCTTGGCATGTCCTTGGACGCAGGCGGTCACCTGACCCACGGCGCCAAGCCAAATCAATCCGGCAAATGGTTCAATGCGGTCCAATACGGCGTGCGCCGCGAAGACAGCCTGCTGGACTACGACGAGGTGCAAAGCCTTGCGACCGAACACCAGCCCAAGATGATCATTGCTGGTGGCTCTGCCATACCGCGCATCATTGATTTCGCAAAAATGCGCGAAATCGCCGATAGTGTTGGCGCGTTCCTACTTGTCGACATGGCCCATTTTGCAGGTTTGGTGGCAACGGGACTCTATCCATCGCCATTCCCACACGCGCATGTCGCCACAACAACAACGCACAAAACTCTACGCGGTCCGCGCGGCGGCATGATCGTCACCAACGACGAAGCGATCGCAAAGAAATGCAACTCTGCCATCTTCCCTGGCATCCAAGGCGGCCCGTTGATGCATGTGATCGCAGGCAAGGCCGTGGCATTTGGCGAGGCATTGCGCCCCGAATTCAAAACCTACCAAGCCCAAGTCATCAAGAACGCCCAAGCTCTGGCCGATCAGTTGATAAAGGGCGGTTTGGATATCGTCACAGGCGGCACCGACACACATCTCATGCTGGTCGATCTGCGCCCCAAAGGTGTCAAAGGCAACGCGACCGAAAAAGCGCTCGAGCGTGCACATATCACCTGCAACAAAAACGGCATTCCGTTTGATCCTGAAAAGCCAATGGTGACATCCGGCATTCGCCTTGGATCGCCCGCAGGCACAACACGCGGTTTTGGCGAGGCAGAGTTCCGCCAGATCGCTGATTGGATCGTGGAAGTGACCGAAGGTCTGGCCGCAAACGGCGAAGACGGCAACGCCGAAGTTGAAGGCAAGGTAAAAGCCGAAGTCGAAGCCATGTGCGACCTCTTCCCGATCTACCCAGAGCTTTAAGACATAGCCGACCCGTAGATTTCTGCGGGTCGGCTCACCTTATCATCTTGCCTTGAAAACTCCCGCCGGAGGCATGAACGAGATCATGCAGGCGCGATACTCAGCGGTCAAACAAACCCGCGTTGCACCAAGACATACAGTAGCAAAATACCTGTCACCAAGATCGCAAACGCTATCGACGCTGCAATCTGCAAAGCCAACCCACGTCGCTCTGCCGCCACATCCACAGTCTCAAGAAATAGCAAAATATTGCGGTGGGCCGCCTGCGCACGGCGCATATCAATCATCCGCGCAAGCTTGGGATTAGCCGCAAACCCTACCGTCTGCACCAGATAAACCGCATCACGGCGCACAGCACGCGGCAACCGCCGCCCCGCCTTGCGAACTTGCACAGATAGCGACCGACCGCGCACGCGCAGCTTATCCGCAAGTGCGGCGCGCACCTCATCTACCATCTGATGCATCGTCAATGCCATGCGCGGCGCCTAGTCGGTCTGGACAAATTGCTCAATCCCTCTGGTCCTTCACGTTGCGGAAGGATAGCAACAGATGCATGTTAAACACGATTGAATACGACGGACCGGCAGGCACACCGCTTCTGATTGCACACGGGCTGTTTGGCTCAGCGCGCAATTGGGGGGTCATCGCCAAACGACTGTCCGAGACGCGACGGGTTATCACCGTCGATATGCGCAATCACGGCAACAGCGATTGGCACGACAGCCACAGCTACCCCGATATGGCGGATGATCTGGCGCAGGTCCTCACTGAACCCACCGATATCCTTGGGCATTCCATGGGCGGCAAAGCGGCTATGGTGCTGGCCTTGCAGAACCCGTCGTTGGTCAACCGAATGGTCGTGGCCGACATCGCGCCTGTCTGCTACGCGCATTCGCAAAGCGGACCTATCGCTGCAATGCGCAAGGTCGATCTGGCCAACATCACATCGCGCAGCGACGCCAAAGAGCAGTTGGGCACGCTCGAACCGGGCGTGGCCGATTTCTTGCTGCAAAGCCTCGATATGAAGGAACGGCGCTGGCGGCTAAACCTTGATGTCTTAAGCGCCGAGATGGACAAGATCATCGGGTTTCCACCTGTCACAGGTGCGTTCACAGGACCCACGCTGTTCTTGTCAGGCGGCACGTCAGACTATGTGCAGCCCGACGCGCGACCGATGATCAAAACCCTTTTTACTGCCGCTAAATTTGCGAAAATCCCGGGT
>RCNE010000287.1_pt1 | contig 27232 bp, 27 predicted proteins | sample 2041361 | NCBI WGS metagenome assembly RCNE01 (sample SAMN09708229, study PRJNA481090) | Marine sediment metagenome, whole genome shotgun sequencing project. | reverse complement strand
GCTCACTGCCGGTCTGGCACGGTTCACACAGCTCGGCGAAATCGGCGCCCGATGGTCGCTGCTGGCTGCCGCAACCCTCATCGTCGCCGCGCCGATCCTGATCGTATTCCTCGCCTTCCAGCGCCGCTTCATCCAGAGCTTCATGCACTCCGGGATCAAGTAGGGACCGGTATTCGGCAATCGGCAATCGGCAATCGGCAATCGGCAATCGGTGAAGACTCCCGCCTTCTTGCTGGTGGCTGGTAGCGGGTAGCGCTACTCCGCTACAACCAGCGTGTAGATGTCAGGCACGTTCGCTATGAACGGACATGCATCGAGACCGATGCATGTTGATCCACAGGCAACTCCGGAACAGGCAATGGATTCGCCTTCCCCAAGATCTGACGGCGCGCTCAGCACGCCCTTGGCGGTCAGCACGCTAATCATCCCATCGAGCGCTGATTCGGAGACTCCGATGCGACGGGCCAGATCACTTGAGCGGACCGGCCCGCGCTCGGCGCGCAGTTCGTCGACGAGTCGATCGAGAACCGTCATCCCAGACCCACCAATCTCCCGATCTGGAAGACCCCGACGGCCATCACCCAAGCGAGCATCGTCTGCCCTATGACGCTGAACCACATCCATCGGGTCCCGATCTCGTGACGGATTGCCCCGACCGTCGCGACGCATGGCGTGTAGATGAGGATGAACACCATGAATGCCAGCGCTGCAAGAGCGCCGTGTCCACCGCTGCTCTCCTCGAATCCGACGTGAATCGCCGCCGACAGACCGTTCGACGTCTCGGGTTCTTGGTCATCCGAGAGGTCGATCCCGACGATTCCGGGAATCGCTCTGACGGCATCGACAACAGCGGCGCCGAGTCCGGTGAAGATCTCCGAGACAGACTCGATAATCGCAGGGTCCTCAGCGACTTCAACGCTCTCGGCGCCGTAGACCTGCGTCATCGTCGAGACGATCACTTCCTTCGCCACGAACCCGGACATGAGCGATCCGGTCGCTTCCCAGGATCCGAAACCGGCAGGTTCGAGGACCGGAGCGACCACGCCTGCGACCGCGGAGAACGCCGACTCATCGACGTCGGTGTCACCGAACGAACCACTCCCCCCAACGGGGATCGCCATCAGGAACCAGACAACGATGGTCGCGATGAAGATGATCGAACCCGCTTCGTGGAGGAAAGCCCTGGTGCGTGTCCACGTGTGGATCCAGATCGACCGGAACGTCGGAAGCCGGTACGGGGGCATCTCCATGATCGCCGGCATCGGATCGGTGACAGGCAGCACTGATCGTTTCAGCAGGAAACCGATCACCATCGCGACAACGATGCCCAGCAGATACATGCCAAACACGGCGAGTCCTGCGTATTCGGGGAAGAACACGGATGCCATGATCACGTAGACCGGCAGTCGTGCCCCACAACTCATGAACGGCACAAGCAGCGTCGTGAGGATTCGATCCCTCTCGTTTTCGAGTGTTCGTGTGGCATAGACCGCAGGAACGCTGCAGCCGAAGCCAACCAACATCGGGAGGAAGCTCTTCCCTTTCAGTCCAATGCCGCTCATGACCCGATCCATCACAAACGCCGCCCGTGCCATGTACCCGCTGTCCTCGAGAAACGACAGTGCCAGATAGAGCGAAAACAGCACGGGGATGAATACAAGGATGGCACCGACCCCGGCAACGACACCGTTCGCCAGGAGACTCTCGACCCAGGTGCCACCGAGACCGATGGTCGTCACCAAGCTGCGTACGAGATGCTCGACCGGTCCCGAGACGGTGCCGTCTATCCAATCGAGGAATGCGCCCGCGACATCCGCCGTGAGCTTGAACACGACCCACATCGCAGCGAGGAAGATCGGAATCCCGAGGTAGCGGTTCGTCACCACAGCATCGATCCGGTCAGTTCGCGTACGTTCCCGCTGCCCCGTCACATCGGTTGCTGCCTGAACGATGTCGTTGACCATCTGGAATCGGGCGCCGGCGATCGCTGTGTCTGCAGACGTGCCCATCCTCGAGCGAAGGTCGGCGAGCAGTTGGTCTCGAAGCCGCAGGATTTCGTCGCCGCCGGGAAGTTGTCCGACCTGTTCGGCGAGACCGGGGTCCTCATCGATGAGTGCGACGGCCAGCCAACGAGCATCGAAGCGCTCAGCGACCTCGGGGGCAACGGTGACCGCCGGGATCAGGCGGTCGATCGCCGCCTCAACGTCAGACCCGTAGTCGATCCGGAACGAACTCATGTGACGCCGTCCCACGCGGCGATGGCAACAACAGCATCCTTCAGATCCTCGAGTCCTTCACCGGAGCGTGCCACCATCGACACGACGGGGATGCCGAGGCGGATGGAGAGCTCGGTGGCGTCAACAACGATTCCGCGAGAGATTGCCACGTCCGTCATGTTCAGCACGAGGATCGTCGGGATCCCGGTCTCGAGAACCTGTACTGACAGGTAGAGGTTCCGCTCAAGGTTCGCAGCATCGACAACGACGATGACCGCGTCAGGCTCACCACTCACCAGATAGTCCCGAGCGATCACTTCCTCCGGGGACGAGGCATTGAGACTGTACGTGCCGGGGAGATCCACGATCTGGATGGACTGATCGTCGTGATCGAACGAACCCTCGCTCCTAGCGACGGTCTTCCCGGGCCAATTGCCTACGTGTTGCTTCGCCCCCGTGAGCAAGTTGAAGATCGAGGACTTTCCGGTATTGGGGTTCCCGGCGAGGGCGACGGTCAGAGTGCCGGTCTTTGCGTACCGTTCGCGACGCACGGCTCCCGTCATGCGTCAACCTCCCGCACAATTACGAGGTCGGCGTCCACCCGTCGAACAGCCACTCGTGATCCCATGACCGCGTACTCGATGGGATCACCGAGAGGCGCCTTGCGCAGCGCTGTCACCCGGGTTCCTGGAACGAACCCCATCTCGACGAACCGCCGCACTCCGACGTCTGAGCTGTATCCGACCACGATGCCGGTGGCGCCAAGCCCCAGCCGGCCGAGCGGCAGTGTTCCCGCGGTCATCGGGTGTCCATGCGGATGCCATCTGCAATCTCGGTACCCAGATGAAGACATTCACCGTCGATCGACACGAGACGGTCACCATGCTTGCCGACCCCCAGCACCTCGATCGAGACACCAGGGATGAGCCCCTGGTCTGCAACGAATGCAGCAAGCGGCTTCGGCAGATCGACGGAAGCGATCGCCGCCTGGGTGCCGGCGGCCATCGCCGAAAGCAGTTGTGTCTCCGGAGCGGAGACACTGGTGACGCCGGCCGGGATCGCTCGGCCCTGAGGCCCAGTGGAAGGGTCACCGAGAAAATCTGATAGGAGATCGGCGACTTCGTCCGGTGTCACGTGTTCGAAATCACAGGCCGCGTCATCGGCGCGTGCCGGACTCATTCCCAGTTGCTCGGAGAGGAACACACCCCAGAGCCGACGGCGCCTGAGAATCGAAGAGGCCACCACCCGGCCGTGATCGGTGAGGGATACGCCCCGATACGGCTCGTAGTCGACGTAACCGCGGGCATCGAGTTTGCGGATCATCTGGTTCACCGACACGCCGGTCACATCGAGTTGAGTCGCCACATGGGACATCGACACCGGCTCCGTACGACCATCCTCGATCGCCCGGGCGACCGTGATGAGATACATCTCTTCTGCCTCTGACGTCCCGGATTGATGCTGAACCATGCCTATGCATTTCTATCGGCGTTGTTTAGGCATGCCTTATGATAGCCTCACAAAGAGGACACCGAATCCGTCTCACCGACGCATCGATATCCTTCCGATACGCAGGGATTCACCAAGCACAGGGAGTCACCACATGCGCCAGTTCCTCCGCTCGAAGATCCATCGAGCTTCGATCACCCAGACCGACCTTCACTACGAGGGTTCGCTCACACTCGACCGCGATCTCATGGATGCGGCGCAGATAGGCGATCACGAAGTCATTCACGTCGTCAACGTCAACAACGGCGAGCGGTTCACGACGTACGCGATCGAAGGCGACCGGGGATCCGGGATCGTGGGCCTCAACGGTGCTGCAGCACGGTTGGGCATGCCGGATGATCTGATCATCATCATGACCTTCGAATACAGCGAGGTCGACGACGACGCCCCTCCGGTGCCACTCATCGTCAGTGTCGATGAGAAGAACCGCGCCGTTTTCGCGTAGCCGACCGAAGAAACTGTTCTCGCAGCGCAAACCATCCGCGTATCGTCCGTGCAATGCACGAACTCATCGGAACCTGGCGCCTCGTCGAGTGGACGTTCACCGTGAACGAATCCCGCCCCACACACCCCTGGGGCGGCGACCCCGTCGGCTTGCTCACCTACAGCGCGGACGGGCGCATGTCCGCATCACTCATGAGCGTCGGAAGGCCCAATGCACCAACACGGACGCTCAGTGCCGCACCGATCGATATCCGTGCCGCGGCCGCAGCGGGCTACCTCTCGTATGCCGGTTCCTATACGACCGAGGGTCAGGACGTCCTTCACCACATCGAACTGAGCCTCATGCCCAACTGGGTGGACAGGACTGAACGTCGACACATAGAGTGGCTACCAACGGAGATCGGGCGAGATCTCGTCCTCTCGACACCGCCGACACGAACCGATGGTGGCCGGACCGCCGTGAATCGACTCCGGTGGGAGAGAATCCCCGTGAGCGCCGATCCAGGAGAGCGGGAAAGGGCGCAGAGCCGCACGATTGCCGGGTAGCCTCGAACCAGACTCACCACCGAGATTCTGGGGACACATGTCGAGATCCAGCGGAAGACCATCGAACCCACAACCGTTCTTGAAGAAGCGCCCGATCAGTCCGTGGAAGATCGTCCTTTGGATCGTTCTCGCGATCCTGCTCCTTGTGCTCGCCTTCTACGGCTTCGGTGGCTGGTACTTCTCGAACGAGATCAACTCCCAGGTGTTCGAGGTACACCCACCGGAGGCGCCCGAGTTCGACATCACGCTCGACCGCGGGGAGACCGATGCGGTCGTCCTCCGAGCCGACCCCGACGCGACAAATCTGACCGAAGATGGCCTGTTCGGCCTCCTCACCGAATCGGAAGCAACACTCATCGACGGCATCATCAGCGCCGAGACATCGGGAGGCGTGTCGACCGTGCGCCGTGCTCGCATACCCGACGAGCCGATCCCGGCGCCGGGCTCCGCCGTCCGACTCGACCCCTTCGTCTGGCCGGGCGATCCGCAAACGGCTCTCGGGCTTGCGTTCGAAGAGATCGAACTCGAAATCGAAGGCGGGCAGGCCGGCGCCTGGTACTTGGAAGGCTCTTCCGACACGTGGATGATCTTCGTCCACGGCAAGGGTGCTCCAAGGAAGGAGGCGCTGCGCCTCCTTCCCGTTGCCGTGGAACGGGGCTATCACGCCCTGGTCATCGACTACCGCAACGACCCGGGGGCCCCACGGGACCCCTCCAACACCTACCAATATGGACTGACCGAGTGGAACGACGTCGCCGCCGCGGCCCGCCATGCGAAGACGAACGGCGGACAGGACATCATCGTCGTGGGCTACTCGATGGGTGGATCGAACGTGATGTCGTACCTGGTCGAGTCACCGTTGCGCAACCAGACGGTTGCCGCGATCCTCGACAGCCCGGTGCTCGACGTCGAAGCAACGGTTGACCATGGTGCGAAGCAGGAGACGCTCCCTCTCACCTCGATCGGCCTGCCGCAGAGTCTGATCTCGACGGCGAAGTGGCTCGCTGGTTGGCGGTTCGACATCGACTGGGAGGGACTCAACTACGTCGAGCGGTGGCGCGACCTTCACACGCCGACGCTCATCATCCAGGGAACCGCCGACGATTCCGTCCCGGTGGAACCGGCCGTTGAACTGGCCCGGATACGCCCCGATCTCATCACCTTGGTGACGCCGCCCGGAGTTGGTCACGTTCTCGCCTGGAATGCAGACCCGGAAGGCTACGAAGCACTCGTGAACGCCTTCCTCGACGATCTCGGCGTCTGAGTTCTCAAACTGCCGCCGAACGATTGCGATCGTGATCGGCTCGCACGTGTCGCCCTACATCTCCCGATTGATCACGAACCAGAGATCGGCAACGTTCGTTCCGGTCGGGCCGGTCACGACGAGATCATCGGTCGTTGCGAGGTACGTGTAGGCGTCGTTGTTCAGGAGAGCTGCCACCGGATCGATACCCCTGTCTCGCCCCCGGCCAATCGTTCCCCCGTCAACGATTCCGCCCGCCGCGTCGGTCGGTCCATCGATGCCGTCGGTCCCTGCGGCCAGGAACGTGACCGGCCGCCCACCGATCTCGATCGCAGCCGCGAGCGCCGCTTCCTGGTTGCGGCCTCCCTTGCCGGAGCCGGAAACCGTCACTGTCGTCTCTCCTGCGAATACGAGCGCTTCTCCGGGAGACGATCGTTCTGCGACCGCTGCGACCGCCGCTTGCTTCGCCTCGCCCGCGAGCCTCGTCGAGACGATCCTTGCATCAGCGCCACGAGATCGGATGAACGTCGCCGCCGCCTCGGCAGCGACCGCGCCGCTCCCGATGATCTCGACCTCGTGCCTTGGATGTGGTTCCTTCGGCGTCTCGGGAATCTGTCCTGCATCGCCCGCCTCGAGGTGGCTGACCACTCCCGCGGGAAGGCGATCACGCAGGCCATATTCATCGATGACAGCCACAGCATCCTCGAACGTCGTCGGGTCCGGAACGGTCGGGCCCGAAGCGATCGAATCAAGAGGATTCCCCACGATGTCTGAGAGCACAAGCGTGACGAGTCTTGAACGCCCGGCGGCCCCCGCAAGGCGACCCCCTTTGATGGCAGAGAGATGCTTCCGAACCGTATTGGTTTCGACGATGTCGGCTCCGCACTCGAGGAGCGTCCGATTCGTTCCCTGCAGATCTTCCAACGACAGGCCCTCGGCCGGCGCCGCGAGGAGCGCCGAAGCTCCGCCGGAGATCAGACACACGACGACATCGTCCGCTCCAGCCGATCTTGCCAGTTCAAGCGCTTGACGTGCCCCGGCGATGCTTCCCTCGGTCGGAATGGGATGTCCTCCGACGATCACGGGGAGTGGTGCGTCGATGGATGACGGGGCGACGATGACCCCCTCAACCGGACCCGCGATCCTGGTGACGCCGCGGGCCATTGCCACCGAGGCCTTGCCGGCGGCGATCACAACGACTTGGCCACTGTTGCTGAGATCGAACCTCTCCACGGCTCGCACTGTTGCTGCCTCCGGATCGACCCCGGCCACGCCGGCCCGGAACGCATCGAGCAGAAGCAATCGATCATCCATGCGGCCAAGGTAGCGGCGCCGGCGTCTCACGTTCGACACCGTGGAGGAGGACGCGATCGGACCCCGCAGGTGGGAGGAGGCTGCGGGGTCCGAAGGTATCCAGTCAGTTATGCGTCAGTGGAGGCCGTCCGATCCGCATCGCGGGGTGGGCGCCGATCCGCACCGTGAGATGGGCGTCGGTGATCACCGAGTTCTTGCAGTTCGTCCGCCGACAACTCGCCATCGCTGAGGAACTCAGCGGCGGGGCCGTCGGGGTCGTTGAACGGATGGTCGTCCGGGAGTTCGGCGAGTTCGTCTGCATCGAGTACGCCATCCTCGAGCATCTCATCCATTGCAGCGGCGCGTTTGGCTCTGCCAGGATCTTCCGGGCGCAACTCGTCAAGTTGAGCACGAACCTCTTCATGCTTGGCCTCAAGTGCGGCCCTAACGGCATCGGCCTCGCTCTGGTCAAGTGTGTCGTTAGCAACCAGATCGGCAAGGACCTCGTCGAGGATTTCTTCCGGCTTCGGAATGTCGGGCCGTTCGACGGTGGGCTCATCAACGGTCTGGGCAATCGCCTGACCGTCGACGATCGTCGAAGCGGCGAACGCCCCGGCCACCAGAACACCGGCAGCTGCAATGGAAACGAAGATCTTCTTCATGTGTATCTCCTTTCTTCGTCCATGGGGACATCGTGGAACACCGACATCACAGATCTGTGTGGGGTGTCTGAGAAGGGGATGAGAGAAGGAGTGGGGAGACGAGTAGACCAGTAGATCAGTAGATCAGTGAGCTACCAGCTACCAGCTACCAGCAGGAGGGTGCCTCTGCCGAATACCGACTACCGACTAGGAATCTCGAATCCCACTCTTGCCCCGCCATCATCAGGAGTCTCGACGAATACTCCGCCTCCGTGGGCTTCGGCTATCTGCTTCACGATTGAGAGTCCGAGACCGGATCCCCGCATGGAACGTGCTGAGGCCGATCGGTAGAACCTGTCGAAGATCAGATCGCTATCTGCCTCGTCGATTCCCGGACCGTGATCCCGCACGGAGACCCTTCCACCGGCCACGGTGACCTCGATCTGATCTCCATCGGAGCCCCACTTCAGAGCGTTGTCAAGGAGGTTGTCGACCGCTCGTGCCAGAGCAACCGAACGGCCGTGAACGGGGCACCGTTCCGATGCAACCTCGATGTCAATCGTTGTGCGCCGGGCTGCTCGCTCGACCGACTGCGCAACGATGTCGTCGAGGAAGAGATCATCAATCGGTTCTTCGGTGTAGCGATCAGAAGCAACATCCACAACCTCGCCAACCAGGACTGAGAGATCCTTCACTTCTGCCTCGGCGGCCGTGATCAATTCTCTCCGCTGGTCATCGCTCAGGTTCTTCGTTCGACCGAGCAGTTCGATGTTGGTACGCAGGGCCGTGAGCGGTGTTCGCAGCTCGTGTCCGGCATCGCGCACCAGCCGCTGCTGTTGAGTTCGGCTCTCCTCCAGAGCGGCCAACATGGCGTTGAAGTTTCGAGCAAGACGACCGACTTCGTCGTTCGGCCCTACCTCGATCCTCGCCGCGAGATCCTGAGTCTCGGCGACGTGCTCCGCGGCCTCCGCAAGACTGTCGATCGGTTTGAGGGCGCTGCGCGCCACGAGCACTCCGGCTCCGGCAGCAAGAAGCACGCCGAGCAGCCCGATGAAAGAGAGGGCGATCGCGAGACCCGCCAGCGTGGCATCTACTTCCGTGAGCGGCCTCGCCATCTGAACAAGACCGAGCGGATCCAGAACGTACGTGATCATCCGCATGTGCACGCCGTCGACGTTCTCGTCGGAGAGAAGCGCCTGGCGGATGGCAACGTCTTCCTCGACCCCTGGAAGAGGCGCTTGACCCTCTGGGACCAAGACCTCTCCGGTCGGCAGCGTCACCTGGTAGTAGACGGTGTCGAACGACGGGCCCCGACCACCGAGGAAACCAAGTGGGAGGTGCAATGGACCACCCGACCCAACGATCCCCCGCGGATCGTCCGCAAGGCTCTGGATCACGAGAGCCCGCTCGATCAGGCTCTCATCGACCTCCGATCGGAGTTCTCGACGCGCCAGAAGGAAGGCGGCAGCGGAAACGAGCAGCACGGCGATGGCCACTGCCACTGCCGCCGTGAGAACGATTCTGGTCCTGAGCTTCAAGAGAACTCCTCGGACTGCACTACGACTCGTCGCGCAGCGTGTATCCGACGCCGCGAACGGTGTGAATCAACCGTGATCGACCGGCTTCTTCTGTCTTTCGCCTGAGGTACCCGACGTACACGTCGAGCGAGTTGGAAGACGTCTCGAAGTCGAATCCCCACACATCGCGATAGATCTGATCGCGGGTTGCGACACGCCCGCCGTTTCGGAGAAGAACTTCGAGCAGATCGAATTCTGTCTTCGTAAGAGGAAGGGGATCGCCCGATCGAGTCACGGTGCGGGTACCGAGGTTCATCTCGAGGTCGGCGAAGGAGAGGACGTCCGAGACGTCGCCAACCGATCGTCGGAGAAGAGCACGGATTCGAGCAAGTAGTTCCTCGAGAGCGAACGGCTTCGCCAGGTAGTCGTCGGCACCTGCATCGAGTCCGTCCACGCGATCGGAGACCTCGGTGAGTGCCGTGAGAATGAGGACGGGCGTCTCGTCACCTTTCGCCCTCAATCGGCGGCACATCTCGAGACCGTCGACGAACGGCATCATGACGTCGAGCACGATGACATCCGGCGTATCTGCGGCGACGGCCTCGAGGCCACGGCCGCCGTCGGTCGCTGTCGCGACGTCATATCCCTCGAACGACAGAGCGCGAGTCAGCGCAGCTCGGACGTCCGGGTCGTCTTCAACGATGAGCACCTTGGCGGTCTCCATGACACCTCCTGGACAAGAACGATAAGCCGAAGGCGTGAGAAGAGCCTGAATCGAGCCTAAGAGGAGAGTGAGATCGAGCTGCCCGCTACCAGCTTCCAGCTGCGAGCCCTCAGTCTCTCCAGTCGCCGGACGCAAGTGTCGATCCGCGTGCCGGGCTGGTGGCTGGCAGCTGGTAGCTGGTAGCTGGTGGCCTCTTCTCAGTATCTTCTTACCTACCACTCAGCCTTGCTTCAGGTTCCCCTGATTGACTACCGGTCGAACCTTCAGAACTCTCAGGTCCGCGATCGATTGGAGATCGAGATGAAACGCAACGTCATTGTCCCCATAGTGCTCGCATTCGGGTTGCTGGCTGCCGCATGCGGCAGTGCAGACGCCGACTCCAATGTCGCTTCGCTCGAGAACGAGTCTCAGGCGGAGCAGACCGAGGAGGCGGCCGTTGGTACAGCCTCTCAGGAAGAAGCTGTGATGGCGTTCACGGTCTGCCTGCGTGACGAGGGCTTGGATGTCGACGATCCAGTGGTCGATGACCAGGGAAATCTCCGACCCCCGCGTCTCCGTGACATCGAGAGCATTGACCGCGAAGTCGCCGACGCCGCGTTCGAGTCGTGCAACGTCTACCTCGAAGATGTGACGTTCGGACTCGATTCCGAGGATCGAACCGAACGCGAAGACGAGCTCCTCGCATTCGCCTCGTGCGTCAGGGAGAATGGCTACAGCATGCCCGATCCGGACTTCTCCACCGACCGTACACCGGGCCAGGGTGGCGGCGGACCGTTCGGCGAACTCGATAGAGAGGATCCCGCCTTCCAGACCGCCATGGCCGCATGCAGCGATATCTTCGGCGCGGGTGCACCGATTCCGGGAACCCGAGGAGGGGGACAGGGCTGATGAACGACTCCGAGAACATTCCCATGCCTGAAGGGGCCTCCCCCGGATCGACGGAAGACTCCGTCGCGATTGAATCCGCGACGACGTCCGGAAAGCCATGGTGGCGTCGCACCTCGATCTGGATCGCCGGTGCAGCGGTCATCGCAGTCGGGGTCACTGGCGCTTGGTTGCTGTCCGGTAGTGACGCATCGACGACCACGGACACCGTGGCAGCCTTGAAGTACGCCGAGGTCGCACGCACCACGCTCGAGGATGTCACCACGCTCGATGGGACCCTCGGTTTCGTCGCAGGCGATCCGCTCGTCTACGCCGGCTCGCCGGACGGGATCGTGACGATCGCCGCAGGTGCCCCGGGGACCGTCACGTCAATCGCAGGTGAAGGCGAGACAGTGGAAGAAGGGGAGATTCTCTACACGCGCGACGAGCAACCCGTGATCGTGTTCTACGGCGACATCCCGGCATATCGGACGCTGAATTCACGAGCGACTGACGGCGCCGACGTCCTCCAACTCGAAGAGGCCCTCACCCGCCTCGGCTACGACGAAGACGGGGACTTCGACCTAGATGGCGACTACACGTATGCGACGCAGGAGGCCATCAAGGATCTCCAGGAGGATCTCGATATCGACGAGACAGGCGCGCTCCAATACGGCTCCTATGTGTTCGTCGACGGTCCCATCTTTGTGGCCGACACGCTGGTCACGGTCGGATCACCGGTCAATTCCGGTACGCCGGTCATCGCTACCTCCACGATGCCTCAGGGAACGGTCACCGCTCTCGCATCTGAGGGCGACGTTCTTGACCACGGCGACACACTGTTTGTTGTCGAGGGTGACCCGGTGACACTGTTCGTTACCGACGTCCCGTTCTACCGAACACTCGACGTTGATTCGGCTGGTGACGACGTCCGCGTCCTCGAGGAAGCGCTCGCGGTCTTCGGATTCGATGCCGAGGGAACGCTCGTCGTAGATGACGTCTTTGACGAAGCGACGACCGAAGCCCTCGTCGCATGGCAGGCATCTATCGGTGCGCCCGTCGATGGCGTACTGAACATCGGCGAGATCATGGTTACCGAGGATCCGATCCGTGTCGCGTCCGCTCACATCAGCATCGGAACCAACGTCACGCCCGGAACCCAGATCTACACACCGTCGACATCGACATCGGTGGTTTCGGTACGGCTGCCCGCCGAAGATCAGGAGCTCATCGTCGCAGGCGACTCGGTCACGGTGGTGATGCCGAACGGAGATGACGAACCGGCATCGGTCACCTCGATCGGGAACATCGCTATCCGCAGCCAGGAATTCGGCACGTACTTCGAAGTTGAGATCACCCTCGATCGCCAGGGTGCGGCCACGGGTCTCGACGAAGCTCCGGTCGACGTCGACATCATCGACGATCGTGTCGAGAACGTTCTCGTCGTGCCCGTCACGGCGCTGCTGGCACTCGGAGAGGGTGGCTACGCGGTCCAGATCGACACCGGTGAAGGCCAGACGCGACTCGTCGCCGTCGAGGCTGGTATGTACGCGGACGGGTCGGTGGAGGTCTCATCGAGTGAACTCGAGGCCGGCATGCAGGTCGTCATTCCATGACCCATCCCGTCCCAGATTCCGCTGCGAAGACGCTTGGGTCGGACAACGACCGAACGGTCCTCGCCCTATCGAACGTCACGAAGACGTACCCCGGCACACCACCGATCCACGCCATCCGTGGCATCGACCTTGACATCCGGTCGGGCGAGCTGGTCGCCATCGTCGGCCCGTCGGGATCGGGAAAATCGACGCTTCTCCACGTGATTGGCACACTCGATCGGGCGACCTCCGGAGCGGTCTCGGTTGCCGGCTACAACGTGGACGACCTCAATGACAAGCAGCTCTCTTCGCTGCGCTCACGGCACATTGGGTTCGTGTTCCAGCAGTTCTTCCTCCTCGCAGGAGAGACGGCGTTGGACAACGTTTCCGACGGCCTCCTGTATACCGGCATGCCACTGAGCAACAGAAGAGTTCTCGCAAAGCAGGCACTGGATCAAGTCGGCCTGGCTCACCGGATGAGTCACGAGGCGACCAAACTCTCGGGTGGTGAGCGGCAGCGGGTCGCGATCGCCCGTGCGCTGATCGGCTCACCCGACATCATCCTGGCGGACGAACCGACCGGCAACCTGGACAGCAAGTCCGGCGAAGACGTCGTTGGCCTCATCGAGCAACTCAACGCCGGCGGCACGACGATTCTCGTGATCACCCACGATCACGAGATTGCCGCCCGGTTCCCCCGCCGAGTGTCACTTCTCGATGGCGAGATCGTCGAAGACGCAAGACTGGCCGCGTCGGGAGACCGACGATGAAAGCCTCCCTCGAACCATCACGTCTCGCCCCGGCAGATATGATGAGGGCCTCCCTCATAGGCCTGAGAACCCGTCGCTTGCGTTCAATACTCTCTGGACTGGGGATCGTCATCGGCATCGCGGCGATGGTCGGCGTTCTTGGCTTGTCCGAGTCCTCCAAGTCCGACCTCCTCGCCCAACTCGACCAGTTGGGAACGAACATGCTTCGGATTGAGGCGGGCTCCGGGATCGGTATCGGAACCGGAGAGCTTCCCGAGGATTCAACTGCCATGGTCTCACGTGTCGGCCCAGTCGAGCAGGTCGCTTCGATCAGCGAGATCGAAGCGAGCGTGTACCGAACGGACCTCGTGCCCGAGGGACAGACGGGAGGCATCACCGTGAAGGCCGTCGATGAGAACCTGCTCGCGACGTTGCAGGGTCAGATGGAGTCCGGGATCTTCCTCGACGAAGCGGCAAGCGATCTCCCCGTCGTTGTCCTCGGTTCTGTGGCGGCTGAGCGCCTCGGGGTGACCAATGGCGCCGGAGGCACCGTCGTTTGGCTCGGAAACGAGTGGTTCTCCGTCGTCGGCGTCATGGACACGCTCGATCTCTCCCCTGATCTCGATCGTGCGGCTCTCGTCAGCTACTCGACGGCTGAACAATTCCTCGATCACGGCGGCGTGCCCAGCACGATCTACGTCAGGAGCGACCCGGACGACATCGACGCCGTCCGGTCGGTGCTGCCCGCAACCGTCAACCCGGAGAGCCCCGATGAAGTTGAGGTCACAAGACCGTCCGATGCTCTCGAGGCGAAGGAAGCCGCTGACCAGGCGTTCACAAATCTTCTCCTCGGACTCGGTGCTGTTGCGCTCCTCGTCGGCGGTGTCGGGATCGCGAACGTGATGGTGATCTCTGTGCTCGAACGACGCGGCGAGATCGGACTCCGGCGTGCCCTCGGCGCGACCAAGGGACACATCTCGATTCAGTTCCTCGGTGAATCTTTGATCCTCGCCACGCTCGGCGGGCTTGGCGGCATCGCTCTCGGTGGTGCGGTCACCGCCGCATACGCCTGGTCACAAGGTTGGGAAGTGTTGATCCCGACCGCGGCGATCGTTGGCGGAATGGCCGCAGCGCTCATCATCGGCGTGATCGCAGGCCTCTACCCGGCAATGCGCGCGGCGCGAGTCAGCCCAACCGAGGCGCTCCGTACGCTGTAGCGTGCCGCCTCGTGACGTGGAGCATCGAGAACCGCACCGTGGTGATCACCGGAGGCAATTCCGGAATCGGCCTGGCGACCGCCACCGAACTCGCCCGCCGGGGAGCGAACGTGGTCTTGACAGCCAGGGACCCGGATGCGGGCAGGGCCGCCGCTGATCGGGTTGAAGCCGAGACGGGTCGGGCCGTCGCTCCGATGGTTCTGGATCTGTCGTCCTTTGCATCGATACGGTCATTCGTTGACGAGTTGACATCTGCACGAGGGCGTGCGGACGTTCTGATCAACAATGCGGGCGTCTATGTGAGTTCAAAGCGACTCACCGCCGATGGACACGAATGGACGATGGGTGTCAACCACCTCGGGCCCTTCCTGCTCACCTGCTTGTTGGTCTCCGACGCATCGACCCTTCCCGACCGGATCGTCAACGTCGCATCCGAGATGCACCGCAACACGAAACACGACCCCGGCTTCGTCGAGCTCGAATTGGGGGGCCGCTACCGAGGGACACAGGCGTACGCCCGTTCGAAACTTGCCAACATCCTCTTCACGCGGGAACTCGCCCAGCGCCTTGACGGCACGGGCAGCGCCGCCTTCGCAGTTCATCCGGGAGTCGTAGCGACACGCATCGCTCAAGACGGCGACAGCACGATCGGATCACTCCTGTGGAAAGCCGGCTCTCGCTGGATGCGCACAACGGAAGAAGGCGCTGCCACGTCTATCTACGTTGCGACCGAATCTGGCTTTGAGCGATTCTCGGGTGGGTACTTCTCCGACGAGCGGCTGATCGAACCAAGTCCTGCCGGACTCGACGACGCCGCGGCAAGTCGACTCTGGGAACGGAGTGCCATCGACACGGGATGTCGCCCTCGCTGAGCGGGCGGTACGCTACGGCCACATGACCGAGAGCAACGGGGCAGCGCCCGAAGAGTCTGCCATTCCGCAGAGAACCGGGCAGCCACTGTGGAAACGATTGCTCCGGGCTGCGGTCACCGTCCTCGTCCTCCTCCTCGTGTTCGGCTTCGTCCTCCCGCAGCTCGCCGACTATCGAGCCGTCGCCGATCTCATTGGGGACATCGAGCCGATCCAATGGCTGCTCCTTGCGATCTTCGCTGTGTGGTTCCTCATCGCCTATGTATTCGTCTTCATGTCAACGCTGCCCGGACTCCGATTTCGCGAGGGGTTCGTCGTACAGACAACAGCGACGGCCATCAACAACTCGCTTCCTGCGGGTGGCGCTATCGCCCTGCCCATTACCTACTCGCAATTCCTCTCCTGGGGCTTCACCCCTGAATCAGTCACGGCGGCACTGCTCACGGCAGGAGTTTGGGACCAACTCGCACGCCTTGCTCTCCCTGTTCTCTCCGTAGCCGCTATCGCCATCACGGGTGAAGCGCTCTGGTGGATGTGGCTCATCTCTCTGGGAGGCATCGTTGTCGTTGTTGGAGCGATCTGGCTCATCGCCCGCATCCTGGGCTCGCAGTCGGCGGCTCTCGCTCTCGGGAAATGGCTCGACAAGATCACCAACTGGGGACTGGAGAAGATCAAGCGTGACCCTGTCGATGTCGTCGCAGCGACGCTCAAATTCCGGGACAGCGTTCGCCACGTTGCCCAGCACCGGTGGAAGTGGGTCACTGCCGCGACGATTGCGAACCATGCTTCGATGGCAGCGCTGTTCGCTGTGTCGCTCAGAGCGGTCGGCGTATCCAGCGACGACGTGTCGTTGCCGTGGCTACTCCTCGCGTTCTCCCTCGGACGTCTACTCGTCATCATCCCCGTAAGCCCCGGTGGCCTCGGCCTGGTTGATCTCGGCTTCATCGGGTTGGTCTCGCTCGGGTGGGGGGCCGGAGCCGATCCCGACCTCATCTCGGCCGGGGTGCTTCTCTATCGGGCACTCTCGTTCCTGCCACCGATCCTGGTCGGCCTCGGATCGTGGCTCTTCTGGAGAGCCAATCGCAGCTGGCGTCAGGATTGGCAGACCGAGCGTCGCGGCGAGGTCATCCCCGTCTGAGGCGCGGGACCTCTTCGTTCTGTGGGCTCCCTCCGCCAAATAGGACGGCGCGTACCCAGGGTTGCAGACGTCCTATGCGCGGTCTCCGGCCCACGGTTCGCGGGACCTCTTCGTTCTGTGGGCTCCCTCCGCCAAATAGGACGGCGCGTACCCTGGGTATGGCCTTCTTGGGGGCTAGAAGATGGTGGCGACGAGAATCGAGACCGACTGCTGGAGCAGGATCCAGACCACCCAACCGCCTATCGCCGTTCCGACGGCGCGTCCCGTCGAGAAGTCGAGGCCCTCGCGGATCGCCACGACGGACGCAACGAGCACCCACACGGCAGCAACCGGGTCCAGGAACGGAATCACGCCGATGACCCTTGGCGCCTGAGCGAAACCGAGGACACGTAGCATCTCTGCCACGTTGGTGGTGCCCTTGAAGACTCTCCCACCGATCAGCGACGTGAACGCGGCCCACACAACCCAGCCGATCACCGCGAAGACGACTCCAAGGCCAATCGTCAGAGGAAGCCCACCCTCCGCGGGAATCGGAAAGTCGCCGATCCCCAGCCATCCGCGAGCAGCGTTCCAGACATCCTCTCCTGCCGTATTCTCGTAGCCGATCCACGACCCGACGGCGGCCAGGGCATTCGCCACAACGACAACGGCGAACGCCTGAGGCATCAGACCCGGGGACTTCTCTGCGCGGTCGTAGAATTTGAGATCGAGTGCCGCAGCGCGGATCATGTTGCGGATCAATGGCTTCCCTCCGGATGACGCACGAACGATAGAGGCGTTATCGACTCTTGATCCATCGACGCAGCGCCTCTCCGATTTGGTCGGGAGAGTCCTCCTGGATGAAGTGTGTTCCTACAACCTTCGCCTCAATCTGGTTCGGCCACGCCCGGCAGAACTCACGTTGGGCCCCGACGAGGATCGCTCCGGGATCCGCGTCGATGAAGAGCTTGGAAACATCGGCCGACGAGAGCCACCGGCCGTAGCCATCGACAATCGCGGCGACGTCATCCGGATCTCCATCGATCGGGATCTCCCGTGGCCATGTCAACGTTGGCCTGCGATCCTCTCCCGGATTCCGGAACGGTCTCCGGTACTCATCCATCTCGTCATCGCTCAGTTGTCGCATGATGGACGCCGGCAGAATCCTCTCCACGAACACGTTCTTCTCAAGCACGATCTCGTCGCCTGCAGACGACCGCATCGCCTGGAAGATCGGACGGGAAGTCTCAGGCCAATCATCCCAGGTGACGGGGCGAACGATCGCCTCCATGTAGGCGATCCCGGCCACCGAATCGCGATGACGGTTCGCCCAATCGAATCCGAGAGCCGAGCCCCAGTCATGAACGACCAACGTGACTGCGTCGTCAACGCCGACTGCATCGAGGAAGGCATCGAGGTAGCGCCGATGATCGACGAAGCGATAGTCGAGTCCTGCAACCTTGTCCGAGTCACCCATACCGATGAGATCGGGAGCGATACAGCGGCCCAGATCAGCGACATGGGGAATCACGTTTCTCCAGAGGTACGAGGACGTCGGGTTCCCATGCAGGAAGACAACCGGATCGCCCCTCCCCACGTCTACGTAGGCCATCCCCGAACCGAGCACATCAATGCGGTGTTTCTCCATGGCCCTCCTCCAGCGTTGAGGGTAGGCGGCGGGGTACGCCGGTACCATCGACGCCCGTGACAACTCCCAAGATCACCCGACGCTCCCTCCTTGCCGGTACGCATGGCATCTCGGGACCGGCGATCGTGATCGATACGTTCCGTGCATTCACAACGGCGGCATTCCTGCTCGACCGGGGCGTGGATCGGATTCTGCTCGCCGAGACCCTCGACGAGGCTCGCGAGCGATCACTCTCGATCGCCGATTCGATCCTGTGCGGAGAGGAGGGCGGCCGCAGGCCGGACGACTTCGATCTGGGCAACTCTCCTGTTGCAGTCGAGCACCACGACCGTCTCGAAGGCCGCACCGTCGTCATGCGAACGTCGGCCGGAACGCGCAGCGTCGTCAGTGCCCTGAGGTCCGGAGCGAACCCCGTGTACGCAGCCAGCCTGGTTGTCGCCGGAGCAACGGCTTCGGCTGTTCGGGATAGGACAAACGTCGTGATCGTCGCATCGGGACTCGGCGGGATCACCATCGCCGACGAGGACGAGGAAACTGCCGGTCTCATCGCCGCCAGACTCCTCGAACAACCCGACGACCCCGACCGCCTCGACAGAATCCGAACTGGAGCGGGCGCCGATCGCCTCAGGACGACACCATGGATCGATCCAGAGGACCTCGGGCGATGCCTCGATGTAGACCGATTCGACTTCGCTATGAGGGTCAAGATCGAAGACCGTGTGGCGGTTCTGAGGTGTGATGTGTGAGCTGTGGGCAGAGGCTGATACGGGCAACGGATTGCGTGCCACGGTCCCGCTAAAGATTTGGCTTGCCAAATCCGATGAATCCCAATGCGATGGAAAAGGCGACACGATGAAGGATCGACTCGTTCGGACCTCGATCGTCACCACGAAAAGACTGCCGACCGGCTCAAGGGCGTTCTATCCCGGGACTACGACTTCGAGAATCAGGATCCTGCTGAGGTCGAAGCCCGGTTGAGGAACATGGTCTACGGGACCAACCGCAAGTAGGACACAACGAACACCGGTTCCGTCAGGTTCCGGTGGCTTCGTTCGGTCGGAAGAAGGTCGCTATCTGCGCGGCTGCGGCCACGAGACCACCAACAACGAGCGCTGCGCCGACCCACCCATTGAGCACGTCTTCGATCCCGATCGCTGCGTCGATGGAGAACTCTCCTGGGCCGCCGATGGCGATTGCAGCGCCGACAGTGCCGAGCACCAGGACGTACTCCCATCCTTCGTCCGGGCGTGCCGTGACCCAGAATCCGACAGAGCGATGGACCGTCCAAAATGCGACCGCCATCACTGCCACGAGGCCCATGCCCGCCAGTGAAGTTCCCAGCCCGACGATCAACAGCACGCCGACTCCGATCTCCGTCGCGGTCGAGGCGAACCACTGCAATTCAGGCTGACGGAATCCGATGCTCCCGAACCAGTTCGCGGTCTTGACCCGGCCGCGGGCGTGTTTCACGCCGTGGGCCAGGATGACACCACCTGCCACCAGGCGCAGCAGAGCTACCGCCCAGTCAAACGTTTCGATCATTGTCTTCTCCCTCTGTTCTCTGAGTGGCTACGCGCTCAACGGCATTAGCCCATCGTGGTCGTTTTGGTCGGCTCAACAACGATGACGATGCGTTCGTCTCCGGGTTGGTGCCACGGGTAGCGGTCGAGGCCCAAGTACTTGAGGGCCATCGAGTTGATGAACGCAAGATCGGGATCATCCTCCACGTCCGTAGCGACTCCACGGATCTCGAGATACCGGTAGGGGTCATCCGGATCCAGGATGGAGAGCGCCACGCGTCGGTCGGCACGAGTGTTCCGATACTTCTGACGAGTCGTCGTCTGGGAGAACCGGATATGCGACCCGTCCCATCCGAACCAAACCGGGTTGTTCTGAGGTTCGCCGTTCGGACCGATTGTTGCGACGGAGGCGAACGCTTTCTTGTCGAGAATGTCTGCGTGTGATTCCGGGATGAGCATTTGCGGCCTTTCGTTCTAGGGGGTGAACAGTGACTAGCCCGTTTCTTGTTCCCACGTTGACCCTGTACGGGCCGCCAACTCGGGGCTACGATCGCCCTGGGCTTAGGAAACGGGAGAGGAAGATCTATGAAACTCGACTCAACTGGCGTTGAGGCGAAAACGTTCGACGTCGTCAGAAAAGGATACGACCGAACACAGGTCGCAGAGTTCCTTGAGAAGGTAAGCGACTCGATGTCGCGCACGGATGAGCGCCTAAAGATCGCCGAAGTTCGCTCTGAACAGCTGGAACGAGAGTCCCGTGACGTCAAAGCGCGATCAGACGCCACGATTCAGGAAACCGTTGCCTCCCGGGTCCGGCTCTTTGACGAGAGGTCCACGGGGATGCCCGCCTCCGAGACCAAGCCCTCGAGTACGGCCGTCGTGAACCAGGCGAAGATCGAAGCGCAGCAGATCCTTGAGCAGGCCAACGTTCGCGCAACCGCCCTGCAGTCTGAAGCTGAGGCGGTCATCCAGGGAGCTCTCGAGACTTCCTCGAAGATCAATGAGGAGCGGGACTACCTCCTCGGATCGACCGAATCGGAACAGATCGGCCTAATCGCTGCCGCAGCAACACAGGCAGACGGGATTGTTGGTGAGGCGATGCTGGCTGGAGAGCATATGAGAGCAGAGGCCGCTGTTCACGCAGCCAAGATGCTGGAAGAGGCCGAGGCCGATGCAGACCTGTTGACGTCCGAGGCCCAGACGCGAGCTCGCAAGATAACGGCGGAAGCCGAACAGCAGCGCGATGATCTTCTCATCACCATCGAACAATCCCGTCATCGACTCGAGAAGATCGACCGCCGTGTGAACCCGTCTGAGGTCATCGATTCCCCTCCTGAGTCGGTCGAAACAGTCGTCGACAACTCAGAAGAGCTCGACCGCCTCACCGTCGACCTGCGCGAGGAGCCGGTCCCGGAAGAATCCGAGTGGGATGAGAAGGTCACGACGGAGAGAAGTGCAAGACCGTCTCGCTACAAGTCCAGGTCGGCGAATCTTCCGCACCTCGGAGACAATGCCGCGTCAGTCATCGGATCGCTGGGAAACCTCCGCTCGAAAGAGTGAACGGAGCTGGTGCTGAGCACTGAGTGCTGAGTACGCCCGGCGAAGCCGTGCCTAGCGGGTTTCGGCCAGGGTCATCATCTGGCGTAGGACTACGACGACGGACGCGCTATCCGAGACGCCGTCTCTCCTCAGGATGCCCACGAGTTGGGCCAGCCGTTCACGTTCGGTCACCGTGTTCTCGGAGAACGCAGCGAATGCGGCGTTGATATCACCGTCGTGATCACCGGCAATTACACGTTCAACGATCACACGTCGGAGGGTCATCAGTTCTTGCTCCAGGCTGAGCGTCGCCCACCGGTGCCAGCGTGTCGAGGTGGGGAGGGTCTCTAGCTGCCGCTCGAGCCAGTCGATGTGGAACGCCTGACCGGCCTTGTAGAAAGCTCGACCGACGTCGGGCAGAGGAAGCCCCGTATCTGCAGCGACATCGATGATGTCGGGCGCGTGAACGAGTTCTACCTGGAAGACGTGCTCAACAGCGATCGCCTCGGGCACACCGAGATCGACGAAACGCTTCACCTGCCGCTCGAGACGGTTCTGCCATTGCTTCGGACCCATCGTTCGGATCCCCTGCACGATCTCGGCGAATCCAGACTGGTAGGCCTCGATGCGATCCATGATCGGTTCCGTGCCACGGCGAGCGATGAACCATCGGGTGATGGTCTCGACAAGGTTGTCGACACCGGTGAGGAGCTTGCGCAAAATCTCCGCATCCAAAGACCCGGCGAGCATTTCGACGTCGTGCCAACGGGAGGACGCCCCAACAACGCCTCGTGCAGTGCGATACGCCCGAACGATCTCCGCCGCTCCGGCACCGGTCTCGACCTCAAGCCTGGATACGAACGTGACACCCTGCGAATTCAACATCTCGTTGGCGACGATCGTCGACACCAACTGCCTGCGAAGAGTGTGCATCGGAATCAGGGACTCGAATCGGTCCACGATCTCCCGGGGGAAGTAACCGGTGAGAAGACTTTCGAAGAACACCGAATCGGGCAGGTCCGAGTGAACGAGTTCATCGGTGAGATATCGTTTCGCGTAGGCGAGCAGTACGGCAAGCTCCGGTCGAGTCATTCCACTCCCGGTGCGTGCGCGTTCCGCCATCGTCTCGGTGTGTGGCAATACTTCGATCTCCCGATCGAGTCCTGCCTCCGCTTCGAGGAGAACCATGAGATCCTCGTAGGACTCCATGCGCTCAGAGGATGCCGCCGCCTCTTGGGAGAGGATCTGCGCTTGGAGGAAGTTGTCATAGACGATGGCGGCGACCACATCGTCAGAGACCGCCTGGATCAACTCGTTTCGCTCATCTCGAGTGAGGACGCCTGACTGCTCCGCAATCCTCAGCAGGATCTTGATGTTGACCTCTCGATCGGAACAGTGGACCCCTCCACTGTTGTCGATGAAGTCGGCGAAGATTCGGCCACCCGATCGGTCAAACTCGACTCGACCGGCTTGCGTGAGACCCAGATTGCCGCCTTCGCCAACCACGCGACATCGGAGATCGCGGCCGTTCACCCTGACGGCATCGTTGGATCGATCCTGCGCATCGTCGTTCGTCTCTGATTCCGCCTTGACGTAGGTTCCGATGCCACCGTTCCACAGCAGATCGACCGGAGCCTTGAGAACGGTCGAGATCAACTCCGATGGGGTCATCTCGGTACTTGTCGTGCCTAGAGATGAGCGCATCTCGTCGGTCAATTCGATGCGCTTGAGACTGCGGGGGAAGATGCCTCCACCGCGAGAGATGGCGTCGCGGTCGTAGTCGTTCCACGAAGAGCGACCCAGGCCGGCTACTCGTTCACGTTCCTTGAACGAACGCTCCGGATCGGGGTTCGGATCGATGAAGATGTGACGATGGTCGAAGGCGGCGACCAGTCGAATACTGCGCGAGAGCAGCATGCCGTTCCCGAACACGTCGCCCGACATGTCTCCGACCCCGATGACAGAAACCGGGTCCGAATCGACATCGACGTCGAGTTCCATGAAGTGACGACGCACAGACTCCCACGCTCCCCTGGCGGTGATCCCGAGGGCCTTGTGGTCGTAGCCGGTCGACCCACCGGATGCGAAAGCGTCATCAAGCCAGAACCCGGCATCGACGGCGATCTCATTCGCGGTGTCAGAGAAGGTCGCTGTTCCCCGGTCGGCGGCCACGACGAAGTACGGATCGTCACCATCGAGGGTGCGAACCCCCGCCGGGTGAACAACGTTGCCGTCTTCGTAATTGTCAGTCACGTCGAGAAGTGCGTTGATGAAGATCCGGTAGCCGGACTTCACTTCATCGAACGTAGGGCCCGCGGCCGGATTGGCGACGCGTCGCATCACAAACCCGCCCTTCGCTCCGGTAGGCACGATGACGACGTTCTTCGTCATCTGAGCCTTCATCAAACCCAGGACCTCGGTTCGATAGTCCTGGCGTCGGTTCGACCAGCGGATGCCACCCCTCGCCACGGAACCGCCACGCAGGTGGACACCTGCAACCTCTGGTGCGAACACGAAGATCTCGTACATCGGTCGGGGTTCGGGAGCAGCAGGGACCTTTGAGGAGAGGAACTTGAAGGCCAGTGAACCGGTCGATAGGAAAGCGCTCGTTCTGACCGTTGCGTCGATGAGACCGAGGAACGCTCTCAGGATCCGATCTTCATCGAGTGAAGCCACCGCTTCGAGATGCTCGAGCAGCGCCGCTCGGAGCACTGTGGCAGCCTCGTCGTCGGCGGCCGGCCCGAACCGGGCTTCAAAGAGGTGCACGAGATCATCGGTGATGTCGGGATGCGCTGCGAGCGCTCCAGCGACGTACGACTTGGAGAACGCCGGGTTCACGAGGTGCCAATACGATCGGTAAGCGCGCAATACGTTGATCTGCCCATGGTCGAGATCGGTGAGAACCAAGAGACGACTCAAACCATCGGACTCTCCTTCCCCGATGAGCGTTGCTGTGAGTGCTGCGCTGACACGGTCGCCACACGTATCGATGTCGAGGCAGCCCCCATCGGGTCCGAGCACGCCGAAATCATGGGCGAAGAGCTCGTCATCGAGATCATCATCCGTGGACAGTCGAGTCGGAATCTCCTCGATCACACGAAGCCCGAGATCCTCGATGAGCGGCAGCATCTCCGACAGGTCACGCTTGCCGCCGCGGCTGTACACGACGATCCGGGACAGGTGTTCATCCGAGTTGGTCTCGTTGAAGATCGAGACTCGGATCGGTTCACTGCCGGACATCAATGCGTGCACATCGACGATCGAACGCGCCGCCTCTCCGAGGGATGACGCGGCTCGGAAGTGAGCGGGATATCGGCGGACGTACGCCTCGATCAGCGCTCGTGCAGCAGGTTGACCCCTCGTTTCTGCAAGTGTCTGGCAGACCCGGTCGCCCCATGTGCGGGTCAATCCATACACGTCCTTTTCGAGGCCCTCGAATGGCACCGTGGGAATCGAGCCCTCGATCCAGACGGTGAAGTGAATGCGGGCATCACCGGTCTCACCGAGCGTCAACTGGTAGTCGATCGAGACGCCCCCGTAGCGTTCCAGTATGAGGTCCTGGAGCTGCCTGCGAAGGTTCGCGTCGAAGCGGTCACGGGGGATTACGACGAGGATCGAGACGTTTCGATGCAGCACATCGTCGCGCACGAACAGGCGCACGTGCTGATGCTCCTCCGCCTCGAGGAGGCCCACGAGGCTCTTTCGAAGATCTTCCCTTGTGATGCTGAACAGTTCGTCTTTCGGAAACGACTCGAAGATCTGGGTGATCACCTTGTAGTCGTGAGAGCCTTCGACGAGATCCTCATCTGCGAGGATGCTCTGCAGCTTGCGTCGAAGAATGGGCATCGTTGCCGATTGCGCCATGTACGCCTTGGAGGTGAACAGACCGACGAGTCGTGCCTCACCCTTCGGGGTTCCATCGGGATGCACGCGTCTGAGCCCGACGTAGTCCATGCGGGAATCGCGATGAACCATGGATCGACGGTTGGTCTTGGAGACGACGAGCTGACGACCGGTCTCATAGCGACTGCGGAGATCCGGAGAGAGGGCGCCCAGCAACACGGGTTCGGCGAAACGGCTGTGTGACCCATCTGACAGGATTCCGAGTCCCGAGTCCTGCTTCGCTACGATCGCCAGCCCTTCCCCGTCGTCGGAGATGTCGTACTCGCGATATCCGAGCAGGATGAAGTTGTCATCGAGCAACCAATCGAGGAAGGCAATCGCCTCATCGACCTCGTTGCTAATGAACGCTGAGCCGTCCTCGAAGGCATAGTGGGCCATGCGCCGCACGGCGAAGCGCATTGGTTCGTAGTCGCGCACCGTCGCCCGGATGTTCCCGATCGCCGACGTGAGTTGCGTTTCGAGTTCACGCGCATCTTCATCTGAGAGCGACTCGGCGAGTTCGTAGTGCTGGAGCGACTCGCGGTACGGGGCGTCATTTCCGGAGACGACGTCGACCAGATCGCCGGAAGAATCTCTTGTCGTTCCGATCACCGGATGGAAGTGCCGGACGATCGTGTATCCGAGACGGGTCAGACGATTGGAGACGGAATCGACAAGGAAGGATGCGTCATCGGTGACGATCTCAACGACAGATCCGGGGGCTTCATACCCGCATGAGTCGACGGTCGGGCGGAAGACGCGGACCGCGGAAGGCTCCCTTCCCCGTTCGTTCAGAAACCCGAAGGCGCATGCGATCTCGGCACCGAACTGATCGGCGCTGATCGTGGGTTCCTCGTCTTCCGGCATACGCCGCTTGTACGCACGAGCGAACGCTGCGAGTGCCTTGTCCGACATGGTGTGTGGATCCCCGTTGCTCACGGCGCGCAGGATACCGCCCGGTGAACCCGTCGCGCTGAAGGCAGCCCCGCACAAACACCCCAAGACTCCCCGGCAAAGCCCGTTTGCAGTAGATCAGGACTGGTCTACTCGCTACTGATCTACTGCTCTACTCGTTCACGGCACCACCAGAACTGGACACGGGGCTTCGTGGACGACGTGGTTTGCTACTGAGCCGACGATCATCCTGCGGAACAGTCCGGCGCCGCGACGCCCGACGACCAGGACGTCGGCATTGACTCTGGTGCACACGTCGATGAGCCGTGCGGACGGCTCTCCGATCTCCTCCATCGTCTCGTAATCGACGTCCGAAAAGTCCACGGAGCGCAGTGTGCGGTCGAGAACGTCGCGTTGCGCCTCTGACAACGAGTCTCCGAGTGCCTCGGCAGTGGGCGGTGAACCGACGATCCCCCACCACCCCTCGGGTGGCCGGACAACGGTCACGATGATGAGTTTGGCTGATTGGCACCGTGCCAACCCGCCTGCCGCCCTCGCGGCCTCGATGGACTGACTAGAACCGTCGACACCGACCACGATGACCCTGGGGTTCCAACCCTCCACGGCGATACCTCCTCACGCTCTGGTATCACAGTATCGGGCGATCGAGCCATCATCAAGGGGAGAAAGCCTTGTACTTCGGCCGTATCCGGTCGGTGCTCCTATCGTTCGTCTGCCGGGGTCGCTTGCGCGCTCCTCGACGTGAAGCAAAGACAAGCCCAACGGCCCTACCCCGGTCGGAGCCGGGTCGGCAGAGTGTTACTTCGGAGGGGACGATGTACTTGATTTTGGATGCGGAATCGATCGCGCCGGACGTGCGACGAATCGTCGTGCAGGCACCGAAGATCGCGAAGAAGCACCGGGCCGGTCAGTTCGTCATCGTTCGGGTGACGCCGAACGGTGAGAGGATCCCGCTGACCATCGCTGCAGCAGATCGCGATGCCGGTTCGATCACGCTGTTCGTTCAGGCGATCGGTCGCACGACCACGCTGATGAACGAACTCGAGACCGGGGATAACCTCGTCGACGTCGCCGGACCTCTTGGCCAAGCCTCAGAAATCAAACAGTACGGGACGGCAGTGGTCGTCGGCGGTGGCGTTGGAACGGCCATCGCCTACCCGATCGCGGTGGCCCTCGCTGCAGCA
>RCNE010000286.1_pt1 | contig 27269 bp, 22 predicted proteins | sample 2041361 | NCBI WGS metagenome assembly RCNE01 (sample SAMN09708229, study PRJNA481090) | Marine sediment metagenome, whole genome shotgun sequencing project. | reverse complement strand
CAACTCCGGAAGGGAGAAAACCAAAAGATATGGCCGCTGTGGTGGCACAAATCGTAAAACACTTTGATTACAAAGGTCCTGTTGGCGTAGGGTTTCCAACGATTATAAAGCATGGTATTTGTAAATCTCCAGGGAATCTTCATAAGAAATGGTTGGGCATGGATGTAAAAGCCCTGTTCAGTGATGCAACTGGTTTACCGGTTACGGTAATTAACGATGCCGATGCAGCAGGCTATGCAACGATGAACTATGGCATAGGAAAGGGAAAAAAGGGACTTGTAATTATGATTACCATAGGTACAGGTTTAGGTAGTGGGGCATTTTGGGACGGCGAATTGATTCCGAACTTTGAACTAGGCCAAATACCTTATAAAAAGTATAAGAAAATTGAACTCTGGGCAGCAGATTCTGCCAAGGAACGTGAACAATTAAGCTATGATCAATGGGGAAAGCGCTTTAACAAATTCCTGTCATACGTAGAATTAATCGTAGCTCCGGAGCTTATTATTTTGGGTGGTGGCGCTTCAAAGGATTTTGCAGAGTATAAACACCGTATTACCATAGAAACCCCTGTTATTCCTGCAGAACTACGAAACTCGGCAGGTATTGTAGGTGCAGCAGCAGCAGCATTGCATCAAGCACCAAAAGATTAAGCGATTATAGAAAGCTTAGGTGACTAAAATTTTCGAGGCACCAAACTAAAAGACCCCCGCGCTATCGCACGGGGGTCTTTATTTTTATACTATATACCTAAATTATCTAGGCAATTTTATTACGCTTACGTTCATTCTCCGTTAAGTAGATTTTACGTAGCCTTAAATGCTTTGGCGTAACCTCAACATACTCATCTTTCTGAATATATTCTAAGGCCTCTTCTAAAGAGAATTTGATAGCAGGAACAATTTTCGCTTTATCATCTGCTCCAGAAGAACGTACGTTAGACATCTTTTTAGTCTTCGTTATATTCACAGTCATATCGTCACCACGAGAATTTTCTCCGATAACCTGTCCTTCATAAATATCCTCTCCTGGATCTACAAAAAACTTACCTCTGTCTTGTAATTTATCAATAGAATAAGGAATTGCTTTTCCGCGTTCCATAGAAACTAAAGAACCATTTTGACGTTGCGGAATATCTCCCTTCATAGGTTGATATTCTAAGAAACGGTGCGCCATAATAGCCTCACCCGCTGTGGCTGTTAATAATTGATTTCTAAGACCAATAATTCCTCTTGATGGGATATGGAACTCGCACAACATACGATTGCCCTTTGCCTCCATACTGGTCATTTCTCCTTTACGAATAGAAACCATTTCCACTGCTCTACCTGATACATCTTCGGGTAAATCGATAGTCAAATGCTCAATAGGTTCACACTTTACGCCATCTATTTCCTTTATAATTACTTGTGGTTGTCCAATCTGTAATTCATACCCCTCACGTTTCATAGTCTCAATCAATACCGAAAGATGTAATACCCCACGACCAAAGACCAAAAACTTATCCGCACTATCGGTTGCGTTTAGCCGTAAAGCCAAGTTCTTCTCCAATTCACGCTCTAAACGTTCCTTAATGTGCCTTGACGTTACAAATTTCCCATCCTGACCAAAGAATGGACTATCGTTAATCGTGAATAACATACTCATCGTAGGCTCATCTATTGCAATAGTCTTAAGACCCTCTGGGTTTTCAAGATCTGCAATGGTATCCCCTATTTCAAAACCTTCAATCCCTATTATTGCACAGATATCTCCTGTCTCTACTTCTTTTACTTTCTTACGTCCTAAACCTTCAAAAAGAAAAAGCTCTTTAATTTTAGATTTAACAATACTACCATCTCTTTTTACCAAAGAAATCTGCTGACCTTCTTTCAAGCCGCCACGCGTTAATCTTCCAATAGCAATACGTCCTGTAAATGACGAAAAATCCAAAGATGTAATTAACATCTGTGTAGTACCTTCTTTTGGCTTAAATGTTGGTATGTGTTCGATAACCATATCCAAAAGCGGCTCTATATTGTCCGTTTCATTTTTCCAGTCCTCACTCATCCAGTTATTCTTGGCAGAACCATAAACAGTAGGGAAATCCAATTGCCATTCTTCTGCACCCAATTCAAACATTAAATCGAATACCTTTTCATGCACCTCATCAGGAGTACAGTTTTCCTTATCTACCTTATTGATTACTACACATGGCTTCAACCCAAGGTCAATAGCCTTTTGTAATACAAAACGCGTTTGTGGCATTGGGCCTTCAAAAGCATCTACCAATAACAAAACACCATCAGCCATGTTCAATACACGTTCTACTTCCCCACCAAAATCGGCGTGACCAGGGGTATCGATAATATTTATTTTTGTGTCCTTATAAATTACAGAAACATTCTTTGAAGTAATAGTTATTCCACGTTCACGCTCCAAATCGTTGTTATCCAAAATTAAGTCTCCAGCATTCTCGTTTTCACGAAAAAGGCTACAGTGATACATAATTTTATCTACCAAGGTGGTTTTACCGTGGTCAACGTGGGCAATGATGGCAATGTTCTTCGTATTGGACATAAGGGTTTATTTTAAGCGTGCAAAGATACTTGATTTTTTTACACGTTTGCATAATCTTAAGTTATTTTTATCTTACTGATTTTGAGGGAGTTTAAATAAAAATCTAGTTGTTTTTTCTTCGACCCAAAACCCAGCCAATACTAAAGCTCACGGTAGGACCTAAACCAGTCTCAACTGCTTCAAAATTTGCGTCACTAGCGAAATATAGGCCGAGGCCAAATTCCATAGTATAATTAAACCCTTTTGGGTATGTTCTTTGAATACCATAAACAGGTCCTACAAAACCTGCTGTTCCTGAACCTGATTCTATATTACCTATTATAACGTCCGATGTGAACATGGTAACGGAAGCTGATAAGTAATTTCCTGAATTACCATCTATATGCTTACTTTTATCCAGTCTTCTCGTCATATTGTAATAATATCGATATTGCCCATTGATTGATGGTAAAAAAGCGTAGTTAAACTCCCCTCCTCCTCCAGATGCCACAAATTGCAAGCCCAACCCTAAATTAATAGTTTGATCTGTACCCACGCCTACTTCATATTCTACACCAGGGTTTATGAGGTTAATCTTAAATTGATTTTCTTCTATATTTCTGCCTGACTGAGCATTAATGCCAACTGAAAAAGAAACTAGTAAGACAAGGACTAAAAGATTTTTCATAAGGGAATTTGATTTTTATAGATGGAGCTTTGTCCTTATCAAATAGTAGACCAATAAGCTAGTTTTGCCATTGTATAGCAGGTTTCTTTGCTTTTCGCTTCGGTGGCACCCAACCCACCATAAAACTGAAAATGCCACCATAACCGCTTGCTATAAACTCGGATCTATAGTAGCCAAAACCTAATTCAGCATTAAAGTTAAATCCAGATCTGTAGGTTCTTTGAATGCCATAGACCCCACCAAAAAATTCGAGATCAAAACCATCTGGCGCGTCAAAATTATTAGCCAATTGGAGTGCGCCAAAAAAGGCACTCCTTGCCGGACCAATGTAGTTGGCAGAATTCCCCACTACATTCTTATTAATATCCAATCGTTCTTGAAAATTATGGTAGTATCGCATTCTAATATTCCATGCTAAACCAAAGGTATAACCCTCACTATACATAGCTAACGCCGGTGCCAAACTGGTGGAAGCACTTACATTTCTAAATAATCCTATTTCGTACCTAAATCCAGTACCAAATGTAAATTGATGCCGTTCTAGGTTTACGATACCTTTTCCTTTTTCGGAAATACGTTGGGCGTGAAGTTGATGTCCGAAACCATAAATAAACAGAACGACTAGGAATAGCTTTTTATACATGTTTGCTTGCTTTGAGTTACTAAAGCTAAACAGTTACCCAAAACCAACACTATGCTTTAATGAAATTTTATGAAAATCGAGTTGAAGGCTATCCATTTAGAAATTAGGACTTACGCTAAAAGAATTCATAATAAGCAGCGGCAAATCATACATTCGTCAATCAAGCACAAACCTCTTATTTTAACAGAAATGCATTGCTTCAACTAAAAAAAACACTTGCCCCTATCGCCCTACGCACCAGCGTTTCTCGCTAAAAATCCAGCCGATACTTAAATTTACAACAGGATAAATAGCGCCTTCAAATTGCCCTGCGTAATAGGCCGCTCCTGCATCTACCGAAAAATTAAATCCAGAATCATAACTGCGTTGAAGTCCGGTTACGAGTCCGGCATAACCAAATGAGCCTTTTACCACTTCATTATTTATTGTTCGTGTATCGGGAAAAAAAGCGGCAATAGCAGGTGCTATATAATTGGCAGAATTCCCGTAAATAGCTTTTCTATTCCGTTGTCGGGCTTCAAAATTATAGTAATACCGGTATTGTACAGCAACTGCGGGGAAAAATCCAAACTCCTCATACACTTCGGGCAATAAAGGGTCTAAAGCAACTTGTAACCCCGCTTTTATATCCAAAGTGGTATTGACGCCTAGTGCCATTTCATATTCCAGACCTGGATTTATAAGGTTTACCTTAAATTGGCGCAGCTCACAGTTCTTACCAAACTGTGCCATTGCACAGCTAGCAAACAAAAGTAGTATCATTAAAAACACGCTGTGTAGTCGTATCATGTGTAGATATAGGTTTATTGCAATGGCACTCCTATACAACAGAAAGCAGCTTAAAATAGTATCTTTGCCTAAAACTATTTTAGAATGAACTTGTCTCTTATACCTCAAATTAAGCACACCGATTCTGATAACTTCTTTCTACTGTCCGGTCCTTGCGCCATTGAAGGAGAAGATATGGCCTTGCGTATTGCAGAACACATTGTAACTGTAACGGACAAACTTAACATCCCCTATATTTTCAAGGGAAGTTTTAAAAAGGCCAACCGGAGCAGATTAGATTCCTTTACAGGTATTGGGGACGAAAAAGCATTAAAAATACTGCGGAAAGTATCTGAAACTTTTAAAGTACCGACGGTGACGGATATTCATACCGAACAGGATGCTGCCATGGCTGCCAAGTATGTAGATGTACTGCAAATTCCCGCTTTTTTAGCCCGCCAGACTGACTTGCTGGTTGCCGCCGCGCACACCGGAAAAACGGTTAATATTAAAAAGGGGCAATTTATGAGTCCCGAAAGTATGAAATATGCGGTTACTAAAATCACCGAGACCGGAAACCAACAAGCAATAATCACAGACCGTGGTACCATGTTTGGCTATCAAGATATGATTGTTGATTTTAGAGGTATTCCTACCATGAAACAGTATGCTCCTGTGGTTTTAGATGTAACCCACTCCTTGCAACAGCCCAACCAATCCTCTGGTGTTACTGGCGGTAGACCAGCACTTATTGGCACTATGGCAAGAGCAGGTATTGCAGCTGGGGTTGACGGACTTTTTATAGAAACTCATTTTGATCCTGCAAATGCCAAAAGTGATGGGGCAAATATGTTAGATTTAAGTTTACTTGAAAAACTATTGACCGATTTAGTCGCTATACAGACTGCGATAAATAGTCTTTAAGCATAGATAAGATATCATTTTCTAAATGTAACGACACGATGAAAAACTCACTTTTAATTTGCTTATCCTTTCTTTTGACAGTGCTATTTTTCTCTTGTGGTGAAACTACATCCAAGAAAAAAACCAAAAGACCCAATATCGTCTTTATCATGTCAGACGATCATGCATACCAAGCCATTAGCGCCTACGACACCACTTTAATCCAAACACCTCATATTGATCGTTTGGCAAAAGAAGGAATGCTATTTACCAATGCATCGGTAACCAATTCTATTTGTGCGCCTTCCAGAGCTGTGATTCTTACCGGAAAACATAGCCACATCAATGGAAAAATTGATAATCTAAGCCCATTTGACACCACCAATATCACCTTTCCGATGTTGCTGCAAAAGGCGGGATACCAAACCGCTATGTTCGGAAAATTGCATTTTGGAAACAACCCCAAGGGTTTTGATGAATTTAAGATTTTACCAGGACAAGGTGATTATTATAACCCGAGGTTCGTTACTAAAGATGGTGATACGACCATCACGGGCTATGTGACAGATATTACCACTGATCTTACCTTGGATTGGATGGAAAAACGACGCGATACCGCAAAACCTTTTTTACTGATGTACCTGCACAAAGCCCCGCATCGTAGTTGGTTACCGGCAGCACGGCATTATCCTGAATTTACTAAAAATGAATATCCGCTTCCAGAAACCTTGTTCGACAAGTATCAAACACGAGGCGATGCTGCAAAAACTGCAGAGATGGGCATCTTAAAAGACATGCTTTTAAAATATGACCTTAAAGTCCCCGAAACTATTTTAAAAGGATTAGGAATTTCAGAGCGATTAGGTGCTGGTGGCGTAAATAGATTGAATGCATCACAAAAAGCTGCTTGGGATAGCGTGTACGAACCCATAGCAAAAGATTTTATGGAGCGATTTCCGAAAATGACGGATTCTACCTTAACCATTTGGAAGTTTCAACGCTACATGCAAGATTATTTAGGAACCATCGCAGCAGTAGATGAAAATGTGGGTCGTTTATTAGATTACCTAGAGGAGCAACAACTTAGTGAAAACACATTGGTAGTCTATACGTCTGACCAAGGCTTTTACCTTGGTGAGCATGGATGGTTTGATAAGCGTTTTATGTACAATGAATCCTTTAAAACACCATTATTGATTCGTTGGCCAAACGTCATTACCGCCAATACTACGGAAGACGAACTAGTGCAGAACTTAGATTTTGCCCAAACATTTTTAGAAGCTGCGGGCGTTGAAGCGCCAAAGGATATGCAGGGCGAAAGCTTGCTGCCACTTTTTAAAAAGGAAAAGGACGAATGGACACGAGATGCCGTGTACTATCATTATTACGAATATCCCGCAGAGCACACCGTAAAAAGACACTATGGCATCGCCACGAAAAAGTATAAACTGATGCACTTTTATTATGATGTAGATCAGTGGGAACTCTACGATCTTGAAAAAGACCCTACCGAAACTAATAATGTTTACGATGCGCCAGAATATGCAGCCGTAGTAGCGAAAATGAAGACAAAATTATCGGAAACAAGGAAAAAATATACCGATTCAGAATCCTTGGACAGTATGTATATTCAGCAATACGAGGACTATACACAGGACTAACTTTTCCAGAACTTTTTATCCTTTACCGAATAGGCATCCAATAGAATTTCTTTAAGTACGGTTTCATCTATCTCTTCTAGGGAAGTATATCGTAGAAATTTAATCATTTTACGCCCCTCCATCGTCATTTTATCGGCGTGTTTTGTAAGGTGGGCAGACCGCCAAAAACCAACATCCACATAGGTTTTTTTCGCAGGAACGTTTAAGTAACAAAACGGACTTTCATCTACATAGTAACAAGGCAACTTCCATTTAAATTTTAGACTAGCGTCCGGCACCGTTCGCTCAATTACCGACTGTAAATGCAACAATATACTCTTAAAGGGTTCCTGTTGATTTAGCATGTAGTTTTCAGCTGGGTTCATTTGTGTTCTAGCTCTTTGCGACTACAATTTACTATTTCTTAAACAGATGGTATTTATTTTTACCTTGCTAACCGTTATATTTGAAGTAAACCTCAACCCATGAAATCATATCTTCTTGCGCTATCACTTTTAGCAACGTTTTCGCTGTATTCCCAAGACCACTCCCATACTGGTGCTCAACCGTTTTACTACCCAGACATTGAGGGGTACACCACCTTAAAAACCGACCTTCATATACACACCGTTTTTTCTGATGGTAAGGTATGGCCTAACATTCGTGTTCAAGAAGCACTGCGGGAGAATTTAGATGCAATTTCCTTAACGGAACACTTGGAATACCAACCACATTTATCCGATATTCCGCATCCAGACCGTAACCGCTCCTATACTATTGCCATGCAAGAAGCAAAAGACCATGACCTGCTTATCGTTCACGGGTCGGAAATTACACGTTCCTCCCCTATTGGGCACAACAATGCCATTTTTATAAAAGATGCCAACAAATTAATGGCAGAAGATGGCCTTACCCCTTTTAAAGAAGCAAAAAAGCAAGGTGCCTTTGTATTTTGGAACCATCCTGCCTGGTATGCGCAAAATCCTAATGGGAATCCTACCCTAAGTGATTTTCAAAAAGAACGCATTACAAATGGGGAACTGCATGGTATCGAAGTTATCAATTCGGTAGATTATGGCGAAGAATCACTGGCCTTGGCCTTAGAACAGAATTTGACTATAATGGGCACAAGTGATATTCACGGACTCATAGACTGGGATTATACCGAAAAAGGAAACCACCGCCCTATAACCTTGGTATTTGCAAAAGAGAAAAATCTAGGGAGTATGCAAGAAGCATTATTTTCTGGAAGAACGGTTGCTGTTTACAATGATCTTTTGGTAGGTAAAGAAGAATTCCTAAACCCTTTAATCAAAGCTAGTATAGAAGTAATAACAGCTACCTACCTAGAAAATACTTCGATAGTAAAGCTGGAACTAAAAAATAATTCTAGTAGTGATTTGCTATTCGAAAATAGGATGGACCTCACCTTTTATGATAGTTCTCCTGTATTCACTATTAAAGGCTTAAAGACAAAAACAGTACATATAAAAACCTTGAAGAAATTAGATGTCCTAAATCTTAAATTAAAAGCACTTGGCGCTTATTACGCACCAAAACAGCATCCCGTAATTACATGGACGATACCTGTGAAATGAAAATACCTAATGAGGAACGCTTACCCGTTAACGTAGGATTCTAGGTAGTTATAACGTGCTGTTAGTTTTCCATTCTGTGTCATGCGAGCCCTCTGTAAAACGCCGTTTTTATCGCCATTAAAAAATGCAGGAATTACGTTTTTCATAAACGCTTCTCCAAAACCTACACTAGCATCCCTGGGTAATTCGCAAGGCAAATTATCTACAGCCATAACGGCGATGGCATCTGCATTGTTAAAATCCATTTCCGATTCCGATTGTGGATCATAGCCATAAATAGGGTCGGCTATGGTAGAAGGTCTTATGGTGGTAGCAACCGGACCATCAATATCGCAGCTGACATCGGCTACTACACGAATCTTAAATTCTGGATGTTTGGCATCTTCTCGAGTGAACAGAAACGGTGATCCTTGTCCGTAAAAATGACCGGCGATATAAAAATCGGTCACCTTTGCAAAACGGAAAAAATTACTTTTATATTCTTCGGAATTCGCAAAAAAGTCAGCCTTATTGCCCCGCACCCCATCTTTGCGTTTATTATACTCCGATGCATCTATCTGGCAGTAGACCGGCTCGCTAAAATCTTCTTCCAAATATTCTGCAATATTTACCCTGCGCATTCCCATACCATCTAGCATTTCTCTAGAACCATTTCCAACTCTTCCCTTACCTGTGAGTAGGACTTTGATATTGGGAAGCGGTATTTTTTTTAGTTCAGAAATTAATTCCTGTTGATCCGTCAATATTTCTGCTTTTGGTAATTCAAACCTTTTATACTTTAAACCATACGCCCTAAAGCCATTATAAGCGCCTACGATACCTGCATACCTACCAAAGGCAACCAAACGTTGTTCTTTCTCATTGGTAATAACTTCATGGTCGTACAATTCAATATTTTTTTCTAGGACGGCCTGTAATAAGTCTCTATTGTATGGCTGTTTTTTTATGGTGTGCGAAAAGAAGAAATACTTTTTATTTGGAATCAAGTTTTCAATGGGTACCTCCTTAACCCCTATAAGCACATCACAGTCGGCCATTTTTGAAGCTACGGTAATGCCAGCTTCTTTATAATTAGTATCCGAAAATGTACGTATTGGCGAGGGCTCTACTACTATTTTGGCATCTTTATGTGTAGAAAGGACTTTTTGACATGCCTCTGGTGATAGTACTACCCTACGATCTGGGGGAGTTTTACGCTCTCGTATGATTCCGAACTTCATAAATTTTTTTTGGTATAAATTTTGACCTAAATGTAGTGGGTTCTGCATAGGTTCGCAAGTTTTTGTTAGCTTTGCTGCCCGCGTTAGGGATAGTAGCGGTTACCCCGCCGATTTTATTCGCTTATTTTGCGAAGAAAGTTGAGGAGTAAAAGCGGATAGCCTGCTCGAATGCCCTAATACTTAGTTCTTTGAAAATAAAATTAGATTTGATTAAAAACAGATTTTAGCCTTCGCTAGAATGATGTTGCATTTTCTAATTATGGGGCCGACTGGTTTTGACAGCGAGACCAATGGCAATGTAAGCATGTCGAGCGCTGATGTACAGCTCGTTAATATCATACTTCACACTTTTAATTGGCGAAAACAATTACGCTCTTGCCGCTTAATCCGAATTATAGTAGGATTTAGCCTCGTCCCTACCAGGTAGGGAAGCGAGATGTTCCTGGGTAGCCCTTGTTGATGGCGACCCACTTAGGAGCACCAGAAAAGTCAACATAAGGTTATTGTTTGCTTTGGCAATAACACTAAAACTTAAGAAGCTAAGCGTTTGTTGGGCCGTTTCCGGTCAGGCCTGCGTCGAAAATTAATCGGAAACTAAACATGTAGAAAGCACTGACGTTGCTTGTTTGGACGAGGGTTCGATTCCCTCCGGCTCCACTTATTGGATATCAAAATCCACCAAAAACCCTGTAATCGTATGATTTACAGGGTTTTTTTAATATCTACACAAGTGTATTTCCAAATAGTAGTTCCTCGTCAACAGCCAATTTTCAGAATTGTAGTTGACTCGAAAAAGCAACTCTAATTCCTTAATGCTTGAATACAAGGTGGAATCAAAAGAGTTATTAACAATCAGCTTGGAAAACTTTAATAGTGCATTTCATCGAAAAAATAGCGCATTTCATCTACAAAACGAATTTCCTGAATACCTTAGAACTCTTAAACGTAGCATTCCGTAAAACCAGCTCCCTTATAAGTCCATGAAATCACACTTTTTAAAACATACCTTTTTTTATTCCCTCGCAATCCTTTTTATTTCCCTAAGCACTTCTTGTAATAAAGAGCACGATTTGATTTCTGACTATATGATTTCGAATACCAACGAGATTTCCCCGGAACAAAATACGACAACCACACTTTTATCCAACTCTAAAAAAACGAAACAAGTGGAGCATAATGCTAATCTTACCGAAACACTAGGTAAGTAGTATTAGGCTGCAATTCATTACTTTTTACAATCTTAAGTTTTACTACCCATAGTACAAATACAAATTCTTCATACCATTAATTTCGAAACCATTTTTGAATTTAGCACTTCAGTGATATATTGTCACCTAAGCTGCGATTGCTAAAACAAACAAGCTCAAGATATAGACCAATAGGATATTAACATTCATTTACTTTAAAAACTACGCTTTATCTAACTAGAAACTGTTACTATTGTCAAGACTATCTTAAGATGGCTCAACCGCACCGTTTATATCTAAATCATTTGTAATACCTTAGATGAAAATCGTTTTTTATGCCTAAAACAACAGAACGTAACATCTCTCTTACGGGAACTATTAGTTTTACTGGACTCAAACTTAATAATACAGCATCCTATGCTGCAGGAGTACCTGGAATCAAAGCAGCTCTGCAACATAGCTTTAAGGAAATGGGAGCCTTAGAGGCCCTTTCTACGCTTTCAAAAATGAACCAAAAAGATGGTTTTGATTGTCCAGGTTGTGCTTGGCCAGACCCAGAAGTACCATCCAAACTAGGGGAATATTGCGAGAACGGCGCGAAAGCCTTGGCCGAAGAAGCAACATACGAAAAAGTAGATGCCCATTTCTTCAAAACACATAGTGTTGAAGAAATCTCCACGTGGTCCGATTTTAAAATTGGAAAGAGCGGAAGACTTACCAGTCCTATGGTTCTTAGAGAAGGTAGCGTACATTACCAACCTATTTCTTGGGAAAACGCTTTTGCCCTTATCGCAGACGAACTTAAGTCTCTAAACAATCCTGATGAAGGTGTTTTTTACACCTCCGGAAGGTCTAGCAACGAAGCTGCTTTCCTATACGGACTCTTTGTTAGAGCTTTTGGGACCAATAACATGCCCGATTGTTCCAATATGTGCCATGAGAGTAGCGGTGTTGGGCTTTCGGAAACACTAGGTATCGGAAAAGGTTCTGTTACCTTAGAAGATCTTCATAAGGCCGAAGTAGTTATGGTTATTGGTCAAAACCCAGGTACGAATCACCCCAGAATGTTATCGGCACTAGAGGCCTGCAAAAAAAACGGTGGAAAAATAATTAGTATTAATCCCCTAGCAGAAGCCGGACTCATCCGATTCAAAGACCCACAATCGGTTAGTGGGATGCTCAAGGGCACTTCCTTAACGGATATTCATCTGCAGGTAAAAATCAACCAAGATGTAGCGCTACTTAAACTACTCATGAAAAAGTTAGCTGCGCTCAATGCTAAAGGAGAAAAGGTGTTTGATTATGAGTTCATCAATACCTACACCAACGGATACGAATCCTTCCTTTCCGATTTAGATAATTATACCGAAGCAACCTTATTGGAATTATGTGGAATTGCTTCCGAGCAAATAAATGAAACCGTAGCACTACTTGCAAAAAAAAATAAAATCATTATCTGTTGGGCCATGGGACTTACACAGCATAAAAATGGAGTTGCCAATGTTAAGGAATGTGTTAACCTACTGCTCCTTAAAGGCAGTTTGGGAAAACCAGGTGCTGGCACCTGCCCCGTTCGTGGGCACAGCAATGTACAGGGCGATCGTACGGTAGGCATCATGCACCACGTATCCAAAGAATTAAACCAAAGCCTAGAAAAGGTATTCGGTTTTACACCACCCGAAGAAGAAGGCTTGGATACGGTACATGCTATAAAGGCCATGCATGAAGGGAAGGCGAAAGTATTCATAGCCTTGGGCGGAAATTTTGCGTCGGCGGTGGCGGACACCCAATATACGGCAGATGCCCTACAAAGATGTAACCTTACAGTACAAATCAGCACAAAACTCAATCGAAGTCATTTGATTACGGGTAAAAAAGCCTTAATACTTCCTACGCTTGGCCGTTCAGAAAAAGACATTAAAAATGGAAACCAACGTTTTCTTACGGTAGAAAACAGCATGGGAAAAGTACACCGTACCAAAGGGGTATTGCCTCCAAAATCTGACCATCTAAAAAGTGAACCGGAAATTATTGGCGGTATGGCCGATGCATTTTTTAAGGGTGATCATCCAGTAGACTGGAAAAACCTAGGCTCAGATTATAATGCTATTCGAGAAAAAATAGCAGCGACCATTACCGGATTTGAAGCGGTTACAGAAAAATCACAAGGAACAGGCTTTTACCTCCCAAATAATGTACGAGAACTGGATTTTAGCAAGCTCCCAAATGGCAAGGCTCAATTTAGCACTTGTGCAGTAGCGGACCATAAAATGAAACCAAACGAGCTATTACTCATGACCATACGCTCCCATGACCAGTTCAACACCACTATTTATGGACTCGATGATAGATACAGAGGTATCCATAACGAGCGTAGGATAATTTTTATGAATCAGGTCGATATGACAGCTCAACACTTGAAAAAATTGGAAATAGTAGATTTGGTGAGTAATTATGATGGTATTGAGCGAAGAGCAGAACAGTTTTTGGTAGTTCCGTACAACATTCCGAAAGGGAACGTTGCCGCCTATTTTCCAGAAACCAATATGATTATACCTTACAACCATTTTGCGGATTATAGTAATACGCCTATTAGTAAGTCGGTAATTATGAGCGTGGAGAAAAGATAGTGGGGTAGTTTGTTGCTTGGCATGCAAAGCTGCACAGTTAGGAGTAAAAAGCAGTATCTAGAACGTATTTTGCATGTATTTACGTGGGGCGAAAAGAAGGTTGAAGTGGTAACGAAAACGCTCGTGAGATACCAGAGTATCGAAACAAAAAACAAGAATTAAACGGTTGCCTCACAAGAATGACAACAGGAAAAATTAGTCAAGAGATTACCCCCAAATCAACACTAGTATTTGATGCTTGGGTTGAACTTAAAAAAGTGTAGCTTTAAACGTAATTAATTTAAAGATAACCAAAAGAGTGTACTGTATTGTAGACATAGAGACCACAGGAAACGGAATTAAAGGCAACCGTATAACCGAAATTTCCATTTTAAAATATGACGGCCATGAACTGGTAGACGAGTTTACAAGCTTAGTGAATCCAGAATGTGAGATTCCCTATTTTATTACCGGACTTACCGGTATAGACAATGCTATGGTCAGAGATGCTCCTAAGCTAAATGAAATTGCCGCTAAAATCCTTGAAATAACGAACGACTCTATTTTCGTTGCCCACAGTGTGAATTTTGATTACAACGTCATCAAAAATGAGCTGAAAGGTATCAACATAGAATTTTCCCTTAAGAAACTTTGCACGGTTCGTCTTTCACGAAAATTAATCCCAGGTTATAACTCATATAGTCTAGGAAAATTATGTTCAGCTATCGGTATTCCACTTACCGACAGACACCGAGCACGAGGAGATGCTCATGCAACAATGCTTCTATTTCATAAACTTTTGAGAACCCAAGGAGCGGAAAAAGTATTTAAATCTTTTTTAAACGCTAGGTCACAAGAAGCTACCTTACCACCTAGCCTACCTAAAGAAGAATTCGATAAACTACCTTCAACACCAGGGATATATTATTTTAAAGATGCTAAAGGAGGTATTCTTTATGTTGGAAAAGCCATTAATATTAAAAAAAGGGTGCTTAGTCATTTCTACGATAAATCCAACAAAGAATTGGATTTATGCAAGGAAACCCATTTTCTGGACTTCGAAGAAACAGGGAATGAATTAGTAGCCCTCTTATTTGAATCAGGAGAAATTAAAAAACATTTCCCCAAATATAATCGCGCACAAAAGAGAATCGTACAGCAATATGCTATTTTTAGCTATGAAGACAGGAGCGGAATCATCCATTTAGCACATAACAAGCTAAAGCTCGCTCCAAACCCGCTTCATATCTATTATAACCTTACGGATTGCCGAGCGCATATGGAAAAGCTTTGTGAGGATTTTGAACTTTGCCCAAAATATTGTCATCTGCAGGAAAACGTGCCACACTGTTCCCATTTTAGATTGAATAAATGCTCCGGTATCTGTAAGGATATTGTGCATTTACAAGAATATAACAGCAAGGTACAATTAACTATAACCTTCCTAAAAGAGCAAAAAAACAATTACATCATTAAAGGCAAAGGAAGAACTACGGAAGAGGAAACAATAGTCTTGGTAAAAAACAACCTATACGCAGGCTATGGTTTTGTGCCCAAAGAAGCGCAAATTATAACTTATGAAAACCTAGATCCATTTTTAAAACTACAGAAAAACACCTTGGAAAGTCAGCGCATCGTAGCATCCTATATTTTGAAATATCCTAAATCAGTGTTGGAAATAGAAAAAGAAGTTTGGAGTATGAATTACACTTAATCGTTAAGATTACGGTACATACGCATCACAAAGATGACCCATACCACAAAAATAACACCTACAAAAATCGAATACATTAATACAAAATCCACTATCTCTTTCTCTTAAAATAATTCATAAATCCTAGAATGGTAGGTGCCCAAAAAGCTATAAAAATAGCATCTAGCTTTTTACCACTAAGAAAAAGTACTTCAGAAACAACTATAATGGACAAAACAACCAAGAGTAAAATACAGTTCATTACTCCGATTCGTTGAATAAAATTTTTAATCATCACCGTAATACAAATCTTAAATTAAAGTTAGTAATTAATTTAACACTAAATTCATTTTTATTAAGTTTTCTTTAACAATTACTAAATTCACATGAAATTAGAATTGAAATAAAGAAATTCATAAAAAAGCAAGGTCTAACACAAATTAATAAGGGAATCTATATAACCGTTTAGCCTAGCTAACATCAATTTATTAGGCTGCTAAGGTATATCAATAATCGCAATAAACCCTATAATAAAAACCTTATACCTGCAACCATAAACTACTCCTTTTTTCTTTCGCTATTGATAAAACTTAGTAAAATCGCTACCAAGATAACACAAACCAAGGCAAAAATACCTATCATTATAATGCCGTTACTCCAATTAACCAGAGGATAAAATGTCTGCATACTATAGAAATTAGATTACTTATTCAAGATTATTGGTATTCAAACCAAACATACCATAAAGAGAACAAAAACCGACCAAACTTGTTAGTGCAAATATACCGGCTACAGCAAGAAGCACAAACGAAGAAGACCCGTTTATCATTCCCAAATACACTATAAAACCTCCCATAATTGCAATTATAGTTTGGATAGTCTTGTCTAAAATACCCATGTTTATTTTCATACCCACTTTGTTCTAGCACTCCTAACAGATTACAATGCCATCCATTTTATAAACAAAAAGGCAAGCAACCATTGTACAGAAACTACTAGTTACACTGCAAAGTTATGTGGACATTGGTGAACAAAAAATGATAATTATCAGGTTTACAATGTCGAAGGACACACATAATCTGTCATAGCAACACCCTCTTTTTTGATTGCACCAAAACCTCCAGCAACATCGATAAGGTTGTGGATACCCCTACTTTTTAAAATGGATGCTGCAATTACGGAGCGATACCCTCCTGCGCAATGCACAAAAAATTCTTTCTCCTTAGGGAATTGAGAAAGGTAGCTATTCAGATTACTTAAAGGTGTATGCGTAGCATTAAGAACATGCTCCGATGCATATTCCCCCTCTTTACGAACATCAAAAATAGGAATCTGCTCAGCTGCTGCTTTTTCTTTAAAATCCGAAGCAGATATCGAAGTGATACTGTCCGTTTGCTTTCCGGCGGCTTCCCATGCGTCTAGACCCCCATTTAAATAACCCACCGTTCCATCAAATCCTACTCTTGATAATCTGGTGATAGCCTCCTCTTCCTGGCCCTCTGGTATGACCAATAGTAAAGGTTGTTTGGTATCAGCTACCAATGCACCGACCCAGGGAGCAAAATCCCCATTAAGGCCAATAAAAATAGAACGTGGAATATGTTTGGTCACAAACTCGTCTTGATGCCTTACATCTAAAATTAACGCTTCAGTGGTGTTGGCTGCCAACTCAAATTCCTCTGGGGACATTGCCGTTGTGCCCCTATCCAATACGGCAGCAATATCTTCATAACCTTCCTTATTCATTTTTACATTTAATGGAAAATATTTTGGTGGAGGCAATAGCCCCTCCGTTACCTCTTTAACAAACTCCTCCTTAGTCATATCGCCGCGTAAGGCATAATTCATTTTCTTTTGGTTACCCAAGGTGTCTACCGTTTCCTTCATCATATTCTTACCACAGGCCGAACCTGCGCCATGTGCCGGATATACGATAACATCATCAGCCAAAGGCATAATTTTGTTCCGTAAACTATCAAATAGCGTTTCGGCAAGTTGTTCCTGCGTAAGGTGGGCTGCTTTTTGTGCAAGGTCTGGCCTTCCCACATCACCCAAAAATAATGTGTCCCCAGAAAAAATTGCATAATCTTTACCGTCGGCATCTCTTAAGAGGTAGGTGGTACTCTCCATGGTATGGCCTGGTGTATGTAGTGCCTTAATCGTAAGCGCACCCAATTTAAATTCTTGACCGTCGGTCGCAATAATCGCATCAAAAGAAGGGTTCGCTGTAGGGCCAAATACGATAGGCGCACCTGTTTTTTTAGATAGGGTAACATGGCCACTTACAAAATCGGCATGGAAGTGGGTCTCAAAAATATATTTTATTTTTGCATTGTCTGCCACTGCCCGGTCCATATACGGCGTTACTTCACGCAAAGGATCTATAATTGCGACTTCTCCATTACTCTCTATATAGTAGGCACCTTGTGCCAAACATCCCGTATATATCTGTTCTATTTTCATACCTTCAATTTATTAAATTAAAATACACTGTTCTACACTTTTGAACCCTGTATTGTTTTCTTTTTACAACGATTTTCATAAGCAACACGTGAGCTTACCTCAGATACAGCCTTAGGGTCATCATAGAAAGCTACGGCCTCTTTTGTTTTTACAAATAAATACTCTCTACCCAATTCATTAATGATTCCACTACTAAATATAATATCTCTAGTGGGTCCAATCGCTCCCGCAATGTAGAACTGTAGCCCCATATCATGAATCACCTGTATAGTCTTCATTAACATAGCTGCCGCTGTGGAATCAATATAGTTTATGGCCTCTGCATTTAAAACAACACCTTTCAATGCTTCTCCCTTTTTATGTACCTCTTTCAACAATTGGTTCTTAAAAAAAGTTGAATTTCCAAAATACAATTGGGCATCAAAGCGCACAATAAGCAAATCTTCTCGGTAGGTTATTTCATCGCCAAAACGCTCTATATTTTTATAATAGTCGGTATCCCTTACATTACCTAACACGGCAAAATGCGGTTTTGAGGTCCTATAAACCATCAGCAATAAGGAACTTAACATCCCTATAAAAATCCCTTCTTTAATCCCTAAAAATAGGGTAGCCAAAAATGTAATTAGCAACACTACAAACTCATCGCGCCTATTATCCCACAGGTTTTTGGCATAGCTAACATCAATCAAGCTGAAGACAGAAACCATGATGATACTAGCCAATACAGCATTGGGTAAAAATTGAAAAATAGGTGTTAAAAACAATAAAGTTAGCACCACTAAAATTACGCTATAGAGTCCAGCCAAATTGGTTTTCGCGCCCGATTGATGATTTATGGCCGACCGAGAAAAACTAGCAGTAACCGGATAGGCCTGAAAAAAAGACCCTACGATATTAGAAGACCCCAAGGCCAATAATTCCTGATTTGGTTCTATAGTCTCCTCACCACTTTGAACTTCCAATGCCTTTCCTATAGAAATTGCTTCCAAATATCCGACCAAAGCCAAGGCCAGGGCTATGGGCCACAACTTTTCCAAACTGTCCCATTGCAGGTTTGGCATTACAAAATTGGGCAATCCACTGGGAACGGCACCCACCAATGCCACTCCATAATCACCAAGTTTAAGCGCATAGGCGGCCACCATAGCCAATACTACAACAATCAAAATCCCTGGAATACGACGGTTCCATTTTTTAAATACCAAAATCAATAAAATACCTGCTGCACCTATACCTAAGGAATATGGGTTTATATCAAATAGATAGCTATATGCATCCATTAAAAGTATATGAAACTTACTGCTATTGCTAGAGGAACCAGTTCCCAAAAGATGTTTTACCTGGCTTAACATAATTATGATAGCAGCTCCGGATGTGAATCCGCTTATCACAGGTTTGGAAAGGAAATTTACCAAAAAACCCATGCGTAATAAACCTAAAACCAACTGTATGGCCCCAACAAGAAAAGCCAAGACTGCCACCATAGCGATGTATTGCTCTGGGCCAGTTATGGAAAGTGTACCCAAACCAGCTGCCACAAGTAGCGAATCCATAGCAACAGGACCTACTCCTATTTTTCTGGAGGTACCGAGAAACACATAGGTGAGTACCGGCAAAAAGGCAGCATACAGACCGTAAACCGGAGGAAGACCTGCAATCATGGCATAAGCCATGGCCTGTGGCACCAAAACAATACCTACAGTAAGACCAGCTATCAGGTCTTTTGCAAAATAGCTCCTTTTATAAGTGGTGACCCACTGTAAAAATGGAAAAAATCGGTTCACAATACAAAGTTACATAATAATGGCCGTTCCCCTGCTTGTGGTTTTGGAAAGGTGCGTATGCATACTAATTTTAGTTAATCATTGAGCTTCCCTAAAAAAACATTTACTTTGGGGTGTATAGGATTTCCAGAAGCCCTTCGCAGCACTACAACCTGACCAGCATGCCAAACGGCATCTTCTATTGGTCCGTTTATCTGGTTCCAAAATGGAAATTCTGAACTGCCGTTTTCCCGAATAAAAACAATGGAATGTTTTGATATATCATCGGAAGTCAAAAACAGCGTACTGGCCAACCTAAAATTTTCCAAGGTCGCATTACGCTTTTCGGTATAGTTCATTATTGGCTGTTCCTTGGTGAAATCTGTAGGCTCTCGTTTGGCGGAATTCAAAATGGTTCTGGATAGACCATAAATATGACCTAGCGTTTGCTCCAAAGTTCTAGCGTCCGCACTTGGTTTGTAGCTTAAATCAGTCTCCGTTAAACCTTCCGTGGCCCAGTAATAGCGAAAACCCAAACCATCTACCATTCTAGAAACGATAGCTCCTGGAGTGTAGTCCAGTGGTGCAGTTGGAATCTCGGCATAATAAGAACTATCCTCATTCGTTTTTTGAGCAAAACTGTTTAGCCAGAATAACATAACTAAAAAAAATACGATGCTTTTCATAAATCACTTATTTAGTTTTGCAGCGGTTTTAAAAATACAGTATACTCTTTCGGACTACCATCCAATGTAGTAAATCCTTCATGTAGGTTTTCTTGTGCCACGGCATAAGGATAAAAGGTTATCGGCTCTATACAGACCATATTGGACACTTCTGTCCACAGCATAAAACTACTAAAACCCGTTGTAGTAATTTCTAAAGCCTGTTTATCTGAAAGGACCATTTTTCTGCAATTTGGCACGTGGAGCGCCCTGCTTCCAACAGCCAACACCTCAGCGATAGAAATAGATTTAGCATCGGTATTTATAGTTGCGTTAGCTGTATGTAAATTAAAAGCCGGATGGTAGCCTAGCATATAAGGCATACCGATTTTTCCTGCTATGGCAAAAATTATCTCTAAGCCATTATCTATAAGCTGGAACGTTTTAGTGAATTCGAAATCATACCGCCATGACAAGGTTTCCTCTGAAGATTTTTGGGGGAATTTTGAGTTATGTACGGTTGAATTCGCTTTATACCGTTTTGTAAAAACTACTTTTGTTGCTGTTTGCTGCGTTACCTCGTACTGCATTTCGCGCAGTAGTCCATGCTGGTCCTGTATCGCTTCGCCCATTGGTGTAAGCACCCTAAAGTTTGCTTTATCGGTAGGGCCTATAATGGGAAACATTTCCGTATCCGAGCTACGCCATCCTGGACTTCCTTTTTGATGGATAAACTCATAATCAGATACCTTATAGCCAACCAATTCTCCTGCATCGATTCTTACGGTTTGATTTCCTAGACTGAGCATATTATTTTTCTCCATAAAAGCTTAATGATTTGAACACTATTAAATAGATGTACCTATGCACAGCTAAGCAGAAATCCTCTTATTTTCCATAGTCCTAAGGGGAAATAAAACGGAAATTGGCTGCCTTTGATAATGAATAAATAGGTGTAAATAGATTGAAAACTTCTTCCTGTAATTTTAGCAAAACGCTTACAGTCCTTCTATTTCAGTATCCATCCATAGCAACCTATTTTCTATCCAATCGGTCAAATACCCTAACTCTTGCTCGGAGGTATTCCCAACAAAATTATTGGGCCAAATATACGTTCCCAAAACAGGCCATCTTATAAAGTTATTTTTTGTCGCACTTGAAACATTCAACAAGGCTGAATAGGAATCGATTTTTGACAAAATAGCTCCATTTGACAAGCTACTGCCGCGTAGTTCGTTCCATCTAGATTGCAACTTGGCCACATAAGCCGGGTCTTGCAACAGGCGTTCCCACCAAAAAGGCACCAGTAAAAAATCCTGCGGACAACGCTGATTAAATTGATAAGCCCATACGTTGGTGCTTCCGCCATCACAATAATCAGCATTCCCAAAGGCAAGATTAAAATCCCAAATGGGTCCCATTTTTAACTTTTCATTTTTATCCTTATGCATAAATGTACTTATACGATAGCCGTCCACGTTATTAGAAAGCTCGTTCAGAATAAAGAAATCGATAAAACTATCTACGTCTATAAAAGCCTCGTAACCGATTTCTGTGTTCGTAAAGACATCAGAAGCCAAAGCCATCTCAAACTGACCTACATAATCGGAGATATACGCTTTCTGTTCCATGGTAATATCCTCTGCATCCGGTTCCTCGTATAAGAAATTGATTTCTTGCCCTAAACTAGCATTAGGCGGGGCAACAGCCGATACAAAAGAATTTTGATTATTATAGCCCTCTCCTAAGTTGGTGCCCGCAGTTTTGTCTATCTTTAAAATGTAACCACCCGTTACATCTTCTCCTGAGTTTTCGTCTTCTTTCAGGTTATTAATATCGATGCGACCAGAATCTCTTTTTAGTTTCTCCATAAATACATACACTCCTTGATACGAGTCATTTATGGTAACCTCCACAAATTTTGTCCTACTCGCATATTGGTTCATATCTCTGGATAAATCATAAATCAACATATTCCGCATTAGAGATTTATCGCTGTACGGCGCGTATAAAATCCAATCTTCCTCTTCCGGAAATCCAAGTACGGAGACATCTAAATCCTCATTGGCAGCATCTCTTGTTTCAAACCCAAAAGATTTTTTAGGAAACAGTTGAGAGGAAGCCCCTCTAATCTCAATGCCCATTCTTCCTTCATAAGACACTGCATCCCCTTCTGTAATTGTGAACGTAGCATCGATCTTTGGCTCATCTACAATTTGGTTTCCATTAGTGGAAATAGCGACCAAGGGTAACCTGTCTTCCGGTGGAATTACCGTTTCCTCTTGCTCTTCCTCTTCCTCTTGTTGAATGGATGATGTATCGTTCGAACTACAGTTGAAAAGAAATAGCGATAACACCAGTAGCACCAAGTTATTTGGTGATAAAAAATAGTGGAAAGATTGGATTTTCATCGGTCTAATTTTTTACTAAGATACCAAAAGTAATACATACCGAGTATTGACCAGCCTTATACAAAAAGCTGTAATACACACTTTAAGAAACCATAACTAAAAAAACTAAAGCCGATGTTTTAATACCAACACCTAGTTCACTCAAAACCATTTTTCACCGTTTACTTTAATCGCATCAAAATACACAACCTACAAACTAAAATCTACTGATTTATCAACCTATAAATAAGCAATGCGGTTCTTTTCGTAAGTGCCTCTATAGTATTTAGGTTAACCGTTTCCTCTGGGGTATGCGCTCCTGTTCCCATAGTTCCAAGACCATCTAAGCAGGCTACATAATCCGCCACAAAAGAAGTATCCGCAGCTCCACGTTTTCCGGGATCATAAGCCAATACGGCTCCCTGTTCTAAATCTTCACTAACTTCATTCAGTTGTTTTAATAATTCCAAATTAGAGGCTTTTGGTCCCATAGCGGGATAACTATCCGTAAACGTTACCGTTGCTGAAGTCATGGGTAGATTATCTGCTACTATTTCACGCATCTTTTCCCTGGCACGCTCCTTTTGCTCCTCGGATATAAAACGAAGTCCACCACGAACTTCTGATTTTTGAGCCACTACATTTGACTTACCAAATACGGTTCCCTTGCTCGTAGCATCATCGTATTCTACAAACGTACCGCCCATTAAGGTGCCTGGATTGAAGGTCAATAAATCTTCTCCTTTTACATCGGTATAAAAACGATGAAGTATACGGGACATTTCAAAAATAGCACCAGCTCCTGTATTTTCGCTGAAAACACCAGAGGAATGGGCACGCTTTCCTGTTACCTCAACTTTCCATCCAGAAGCGCCTCTACGAGCTACAGTGGCATAATTAAAGCCTGTAGAGGTCTCAAATCCCAGTGCAATATCGCTTCGTTTTGCCGCCTCAATTAAATCTTTTCTGCTCACGGACAATGGCTTTCCGGTACTTTCCTCATCGCCTGTAAAAGCAACGATGATTTGAGCATCATTTAATAAATCTTGCTCTTGAAGTGCCTTTAGTGCGTATAGAATAATGACATTCCCACCCTTCATATCATTTCCACCTGGTGCGTGAGCAATACTATCATTGATTTTAGCAAAGGTCTGAAACGGACTGTCTTCCTCGAACACCGTATCCAAATGACCAATTAATAGGAGCTTCTTTCCTTTTTTTCCATTGGTTTCCGCAAACAAGTGTCCTGCCCTGTTCATCTCTTCGGGCATAGGAATCCAAGTAGTTTCCATACCTATGTTTTCGAAGGCAGTTCCAAAAACATCCCCTACTTTTTTAACTCCGGCTAAGTTTAAGGAACCACTGTTAATATTGACCACCTCTTCAAGAAAACCAATGGCCTCCGCATTATTAGCTTCTATACTTTTAATAATTTTCTTTTCGGTCCTCGATAGGTTTTGTGCAGATAATGATACTACAAACAACATGCCCGAACATACCAAAGCGATTCCTGATTTCAACATAGGATATATTTTTTCTATTAATTTTACTAGTTACTCTAAGAACCCCTGCTCACGCATCCACTCATCGTTAAACATCTTTCCAACATACCTACTACCATGGTCATGGAACAAAACCACGACTACATCGTCCTTCGTAAAATGTTCTTTTAATTGTAACAAACCTTTTATAGCAGCACCAGCAGAATTACCCAAAAACATAGCTTCTTCCTTTGCTAAACGTTGGGTATATACCGCAGCATCTTTGTCCGTTACCTTCGTAAAACCATCAATGACGCCAAAATTTACATTTAGGGGTAAAATATCCTCCCCTATTCCTTCTGTTATGTAGGGGTAAATTTCCTTTTCGTCAAAAATCCCCGTTTCATGGTATTTTTTAAAGACCGAGCCGTAAGTATCCACACCCCAAATCTTAACATTGGGATTCTTCATTTTTAAATACGAACCTACTCCAGATATGGTTCCACCAGTTCCTACACCTACTACAAAGTGCGTTACTTTACCATCCGTTTGTTTCCATATCTCTGGTCCAGTACTCAAAAAGTGAGCCTTGCAATTGGAGGGATTATCATACTGGTTCACATACCAAGAATTAGGTATTTCGGCAGCTAATCTTCTAGCAGTGCTATAATAACTTCGAGGGTCGTCTGGGGCAACATCCGTTGGGCACACATGCACTTCGCTTCCAACTGCCCGAAGGATATCCATTTTTTCCTTGGATTGCTTATCGCTTATCACACATATCATTTTATAGCCTTTGATGGTGGCTGCTAAAGCCAATCCCATGCCAGTATTCCCAGAAGTACCTTCTATGATGGTACCGCCCGGTTTTAAAACTCCGGCTTCTTCAGCGTCATGAATCATTTGGAGCGCCATACGATCTTTGACCGAGTTTCCTGGATTAAAGGTCTCGTACTTTGCCAAAACCAAACAAGGTAGTTCCGCCGTTAGTTTATTCATTTTCACCATGGGTGTATTTCCTATGGTTCCCAAAATATTTTCTACGTATTCCATGTTACTTTTACTTGTTACTAATGATGATTGACACTACATCAATCTAAAAAAACACCGTTTACACTCCAAGGTGCTAGGTCAGGTTTCCTATACCCATGTACTGAAATTAATTGCTAGTCACTACTCAAAACGAATGGCTTTGACCGGCGTAATTTTTGTGATGATATACGATGGTATGAGCAGCATTAAAAGGCACAAAACCATAACTCCAACATTCAAGTAGACTACCGTCATTATATCCATATGTACTGGAATGTATTCTATATAATATTCCTTAGGATTCGGAAACTTAAAAGGTTTAAAAACCGCCTGGATATAAATAATCCCTAAACCAATCACATTACCCCAGAACAAACCAATACCAATGAGATAGGCTGCATTATACAAAAAGACTTTTCGTATACTCCAATTATTGGCGCCCAATGCCTTTAGTATTCCAATCATGGGGGTGCGTTCCAAAATCAGCACTAATAAAGCCGTAATCATATTAAAACCGCATACCACAATCAAAATACCAATAATCAATATGATATTGAAATCGAACAGTCCTATCCATTCAAAAATATTTCGGTATTTATCCTTAAGTGTTTTAGTATTCAAATCGGACAAGGTCTTTCCGTAAATCTCTTCACTTTTTTCATCAATATCATCAAAACTTTCCAAGAATATTTCAAAGTTCCCTACCTCATCTTCGGCCCATTTATTCATTCGTTGAATGTGCCTTATGTCTATAAACAAAAAGAGTTCGTCTATTTCCTCAAAACCACTATCATAAATACCTTTGATGGTAAACTTTCGTTGATTGGGCAAAGCATTGGTGTCTTCGTTTTTTAAAAAAAAGGTAAAAAAGGAATCGCCCACCTTCATGTTCAATCTATTGGCCATGAGTTTGGACATTAAGACATCTCCGTTTAATCCCTCGTTATAATTCGGTAATTCACCCGATACCAGATACTCTTCCAGGGCTTCCCAATTATAATCGCTCCCTACGCCCTTAGCCATAATACCCTCAAATGTTTCTGGCGTGCGTATGATACCTGCTTTTGTTGCTACCGCCTGCACGTGTACAACACCGTCGACACTCGTGAAATTTGGATAAAAATCCTGATTTCTGGATAAAGGAACTACCGAAACCTCCGAGTTATTATTATCGTAATTATAAATCTGAACATGCCCGTTAAAAGCGGTAACTTTTTCCCGAATCTTGTATTTAAGACCTACTCCTGTAGCTATGGCAATCAACATCATTACCAATCCCAAAGCGATGGCTGCAATAGCGATTTTTATTATTGGTGCGGAAATGCTAATTTTATGCTCCTTACCCGTAATAAGCCGTTTGGCAATAAAATACTCTAGATTCAAATGATGTTATTTATATCCAGTTTCAAAAATACAGTTTTATTATCGTTTTTAGTATGCTGGGGCTGTGGAAACCCGGCCAAATCAGCGAAAGAAAAAACGGCGAATAACAGCGAAGTAGAAGCACCTCTTCTTGTTGAACCAATAATAGTAGCCGCAAACCGGACAGCAGCGTATGTACCCCTTCTAAAGAACAAAAAAATTGCCGTTGTAGCCAATCAGACCAGCGTTATATTCAAGAATGACACCTATACACACTTGGTAGATTCTCTTTTGGCACTTCAAATCGATATAGAAAAGGTATTTGCACCCGAACACGGGTTTAGAGGCAAAGCTGATGCTGGCGAAAAGGTACCCGATGGAATCGATACTAAAACCGGACTTCCGTTAATCTCTCTACATGGCAAGAACAGAAAACCATCGCAAGAACATTTGAAAGGGATAGATGTAGTTTTATTTGACATACAGGATGTTGGCGTACGGTTCTATACCTACATCGCTACCTTACAACTGGTGATGGAGTCCTGTGCCGAAAAAGGCATTCCAATCATTGTACTTGACAGACCAAATCCTAATGCACACTATGTAGACGGACCTACCATGAA
>RCNE010000285.1_pt1 | contig 27296 bp, 21 predicted proteins | sample 2041361 | NCBI WGS metagenome assembly RCNE01 (sample SAMN09708229, study PRJNA481090) | Marine sediment metagenome, whole genome shotgun sequencing project. | reverse complement strand
TCAAAATAACCCTTCCAGTGTACTCCGTCATAACGGCTTAATCCAAAATAGGTGCCTACCCAAAGTTTACCATCTGCCCAGGAAGTTCCTGTAGTAATATCATGAACAATTCCATCATCCGGAAACAGGTCTATTTCCATATTCCCATCAGGATCAATATAATCTCTGAATTGTTTAGTTTCTTTGGTATATTCTACAACCCCACCCCCCCAGGCTGCTATAAAGATCTTACCATCACCACTGCAAACCCCATAGGTCCAAGGCTCATGCATTGGTGCATTTTGTTCGGTAAAAATTTCCCAACTTTTTTTATAGGTATCATATTTTCCTGCCCCTCCTCCTGTGGCCACCCAAACATCTTTTTCATCGCAGGTAACAGCATAGATCAGATCATTAGGCATTCCGCTGTTCATCTGATTAAAGTTTTCAAATTTTCCAGCCGACCAGCGAGATAACCCCCCCATCGTTCCTATCCATACGTCTCCAGTCTGTTCGCTAATATCTAAGGCCAAAACGCCATTATGTGCTAGACCATCCTCTGTAGTATAGGTGATCCATTTATCGTTTTCATATACTGATAAGCCATCATGAGTGCCTACCAAAACCCTTTCCTCATCAATGCGCACGCAATAGGCCTTATCTGAAGCTAAGCCATCTTTAGAGGTGAAATTTTTCCATTTACCGTAAATAGGCATACTACCCGTTTCAGGTTTGCCATCTGTCTCCGGTATGACTTGCAAGGCCTTGTCTTGTATGGTCATAAAACTCCAAGAAATCGCTACAGATACTATTAAAATTAGTATCACTAGTGTAGGTTGATATTTTCGGTTCAGGTATTTCATAAGCCTATTTTTAATTTGAATATAAGAATGAGCCCTGCTGAATATCCGGTATTTGTTCATCATACTCCGGGCTTCTTAAAGATTTTAGATAATTCACAAGATCATTAAGCTCGCTTTTACTCATATCGTTTACATAACCATGCTTATCATCCGTTCCATAAATCGTCCAAATTTCCTCCAGAGTCTTCGCCCGCCCGTCATGCAAATATGGTGCCGAGGCATAAACATTGGTCAAATGTGGTGTATCAAAAAGAATTGGATCATCAGAATCGGCCAGCGTACTTACATCGGCAAGTTTCAGATTTGTATAATAAGGAGCCGGATGACAGGTCACGCAGCGATTGTTTTCAGGAATCGGATTGCCTGAATTATCTTTGTCTCTTTCATAAAGGAGTTTACCTCTTTGTTGTGAAGCGGTTAACTCTCCCATAGGATTATACATCATATTGGGAGGTTGTTTGATCCCTCTCATGATATAGGCTGATATGGCATCCAGATCGTTATAGTTAAATTGTTCCGTTCTGGTAAGTACCGTAGAAAAACGCATGCCATCCTGCTTATACACCGTTTGATTCTTTCCATTCCATTTAAAAGGAGCCGTATCACCAATTTCATGTAAAGATTGAGTGTTAGTAATATTGCGCCCCATGTACTTTCCAGCCATATTATAGACCAAACCGTCTTCGTGATTATCCGGATGACAGGTATAGCAGGAATACTGGGTTTGAAAGGTATGGCCAGCATTGTTAAAAAGCCTTCTGCCTTGTCTGGCTACCGAGATGTTTACCGGACCACCAAGATCAATTGAAGCTATTTTTTGAAGTGTTTCAGTATCAATCACCGAAACTTTATCATTGAGCTGTTCTGCTACATAGAGTTTTCTGCCATCAGACGAAAGGGTCATCCCTTTAGGATTTGCACCTGTCTTTATTCTTTTTATCACAAAGCTTCTGCTTAGATCGAGGTTATTGGCATAACTCCTTCGCAATTGAGGGTTTGTTTCCTTTAGTAGTTTTCTTATTGAATCTATAGCAATTACAGAAATCATATCGACTCCCGAACTTGATACAAAAGCTTTTTTACCATCAGGTGTGATTTCTATATCAAAAGGATCAGGATAATAAGCATTTGGTTCATCAAGTAAAAACTGAGTGATACTACCTTTATTATCTCTTTCAATAATACCTATCCCATGAGTCATCATCCAACCCCCCTCCACTTGAACAGAAGGGATTTGATTTTTAGGTCTGATAAGCGTGACCATTGCCAGATCCCCTTCAGGCGTATAGGCTGCGTTTTCCATAAGATAAGCAGATTCAACATTCTTTTTTAAGGCGCGTTGGGTTTTGGTATTGATCAGGGTGAGCTCTGTAATAAGGGTTTCATTATAAGCCGCCATGTTTGCCCTTCTTCCTGTTACAAGGATTTCCTCTCCTCGAGGAGATATGGATATTCCTGTTGGATTGTTTCCTGCTGCAAGTCTTCTTACCTCTTTTTTACCATTTAATTGGATCACAGAAACATCCGATCCATAAGCGTTGACCACATAGAGATTTGATTCATTTTGATCAAGTATGATTCCAGCGGGACCATTTCCAGTAGGAATAGTATCAACCACCTTCATTAAAGTCAAGTCTATAACACTCACATAATCGGACCATTCATTACTCACATAAGCCCTTTTCCCTGCTTGATCAAGAATAACACTATGAGGATGTTGACCCACCTTAATCTTAGTTACTACTATATTTGTTTCAAGGTCAATGACTAATAATTCATCGGTATCCTGAGCCACCACATACATCCATTTCGCATTTTGATCGACAGCTAGGTTAAAAGGTGAATAATAATCTGAATTGATGAGTTTTGAAACCAATTTATTCTTTGAAATAGGCACATGACATGAGGTGCAAAGCAAAGGGTGATCAGTTACTGCAGTTCTTTCGTTGACATGAGCACGTGCGAGTTGTCGACCTGGATAAAGTACAAGTAATCCTAGTCCTAGGATGAGCACTACTATTAGATATATTTTTATCCTGTTCATAACTATGTTATTCTCTTCCTGCTAACAATTTTGGTTCACGAGGTATCATTATTGGTTCTTTTAAAACTGACAAAGGTTGCCTGTTTGAGGGAACGACCTCATTGCCCAGATGACATCCAACACAAGCCCTTCTTTCGTTGGGCCGAAGGTTCATCCAGCTACTTGGTCCATTCACAATTTCCCCTTTTTCATTCAAGGTTTGCAATTGAAAAGGTGTGTCGGCCTTAATTTTTAGATAAACAGAACCATCTTTTTCCACATCAACGGTTCCCATTGAAGCTTCAAGGCCCAGCACCTCTATTCTAACCGCCTTGGCTCCTTCAGTCAACACTGTGTCATGATGAGATCCTATAAAATTAATATCCTGACAAAGCAAGAGAGCGGTCTGTTCGTTCATGTTCACTTCACTTGGAATATTCTTTGGTACCTTATGCTGCTCTACTGCTACTGCTTCGATGGTTTTGTATCGTGAATCATTAAAAATTGATTTGACGAGGTTCATATTCTTAGGGTCTAACTCAAACAAACCATAAGAATCATCTTTTGATTTTCTATAGCAAACCAAGAGCCTTCCATTATTCAAAGGACTCATTCCTATAAAATCTCCAGCTACTTTTTCAGATATCAACTTTTTACTTTTTAAAGGATTGTTGTATGAGATAGCAAATAGATTTCCCATCCCTTCCTCGTTCTTTTCAAGAAGGTAAATCTCTCCATTTTCTGTTTCCCTTCCTTTGGCAAACAATTGACCTTCACCTTCGCTTTTATAAAATAGCATTTCCTTGGTACCATCAGGCCTCATGACCATAAGATGGGTCTTGTTGGCATCAGAAGCAAGGGGCCGGTTCATACTTATGATTCTGCCATCATGCAACACAGTGATTCCGGCATAAGATCCCGGGCTAAAAGTGATCTGTTCCTGTAAACTTCTATCACTTGTCATTACAAAAAGAGCTCGTCCCATATGCCTGTTTTCTATACCAAGCTCTTTACTATAAATGATTTTATCTCCTGGTAAATAGACAGGATCTATACAATTTTCCGGCGAATTTGTAAGCGGTTCATATTCTAAACTAGCCAGATTCATTTCATACAATTGCCAGGCATCCTGTTGCGTTTTTTGCCCTGTGAAAACCATTTTTTTAGCATCGAAGGATATATCAGGAGAACAAGCCGAATAAAACTCTTTGCTTAGCAACAATGCTTCTCTCTCTGGATGTTTCGGGTCTATCATCATTATTTTGGCTCCTAAACGAACACTTGGATAGCCTTCTGAAGTGAAATCTATTATTTTCTGATCCTTATCTACCTGTGTCATGATGATCATCCCTTCAGAGGATCGCTGATTACACGACACAAAAAAGCAACCTGAAATTACCGTCAGGCCAAGAAGGATAAAAAACGATCGTAATGTTCTATACATATGCCATAGACTATTGTGGTTCCTTAACTTTAAGTATCTGATTGGCCTTTATATCTTCCAAAATCTGATATTTTCCGGAGGGCCATTTAATTTCTATTTTATCTATTACTTCGGCCTTTGCTAATCCGAAATGTACTCTTGAATCATTTTGAGACAGATAACCTGTGGTACTCTTTTTCTGGGCTGTTTGAACCTGCTTTCCAGTGCTTATTTTGATGCGGCAACCAATCCCATCTCTGTTACTGGAGACTCCGCTAAGATCTAGCATGATCCAGTTGGCTTGATTCCCTTTATTATTTCTTAAAAACTTACCCTGACCATTAAGATTTGCAATATATATATCAAGATCACCGTCATTGTCATAATCTCCCATACAGGCACCACGACCCACATTTTCCTCTCTAAAGTAAGGGCTCAGATCAAGGGAAATATCCTTGAATTTACCTCCTCCCATATTTTCGAATAACTGATCTTCCTGGCCATAGAGGTGCTTCAATTCACCGTTGGCTTTAAAAATATCTGCATCCCCGTCATTGTCATAATCCAAAAAAGAAGATGACCAGCCAACAAACTGCCCTGAAGCCATAGAAATTCCTGAAGCATATGAATTGTCTTTAAAAATTCCCTTACCTAGGTTCTCGTATAAAGAGCAATAATTATCGTCTGAAATGAAAATGTCGAGCAATTCATCATTGTTATAGTCAGCAAAATCAACCGACATACTTACGGTTGCTTCTCCTGCCTGGCTAAATCCAGTTCCCGATAAGGTTCCTTTATCACTAAATCCTTTTCCTTCGTCATTATGCCATAAATAATTCGCCGTATGGTCATTGGCAACATATATATCCACAAACCCATCGTCATCATAATCAGCGGCACCCACTCCCATCGCTCTTCCATCAATATCAACAATACCCATTGGCTCAGTAACATCTTCAAATAAATAATTGCCTTTGTTTTTAAATAGAATATCCTTTTGACTGTCGTAAGCCAGGGGTCCCGGAAAACCATCAGGAGCGTAATAATAGGAATAATCAGGATCGTAATTCAGATAATTCCCAACATAGAGATCGAGCAAACCATCATTGTCATAATCTAACCAAACAGCACCTACACTACATTGCTCACCTCCACCTACTCCAGCCTTATCCGTTATATCTTTAAAGGTTCCATCACCTTTATTTTGATAGAGTGTGTTAGCTCCGTAATTACTCAAATAGATGTCTGGGTAACCATCGTTATTCAGATCACCAACCGTGATCCCCATGCTATACCAGGGGCCATCAACTCCAGCTTTTTTACTAACTTCTTCAAATGTTCCGTCTTGAAGATTCCTGTATAAATGATTATAAGCGGCGGATCCCTTTGGCTTGGTTTTGCTAAAACCCTCAACCCAGGTACCACTGCAAACATAAATATCCATAAAACCATCCTGGTCATAGTCGAGGAATGCTGCTCCTCCCCCCACCGATTCGATAATATTTTCCATTTCTTCCGAACCGATAGCATGAACAAAATCCAATCCTATAGTTTCTCCTATCTCCTGAAAATAGTCATCATTAGGTTCTGGAGCATTATATAGCGCTATAGATTCGTTCTCTCCAGCTTTGTCTCCAAAGTTACATCCGATAATTATTAAAATAAGGCTTATCAAAGTTAATCCTTGTGTTGCCCTTTCAATTCTTTTTAAGTTTAAGACCCTAAAAGATTCTTTAAAACTATTTTTCAAAAAATATATTACTAAATTCATTTAAATGCTTGATAAATAATACTATACCGATATAAAATTTAATTTAACTTCTTTAAAACTTCTCTAATTAAATGACTTTTGGAGCAATGGAATCTATTTTTAAAAGAGAGAGCGGTTCTTTTTTTTATCCTGCCAAAGTTGACATTCATTTAGCTCAAAAAAAATGATATATATCATTAAAAGAAAACTTGATTTCCCATTCCTTTACGGAAAATCTTAACTGTCCTAAATGGAAGATTTTATATCCAACGGAGAGTTAGCTATATTTGAAAATCATACATTCTATTTTGACTAGTAAAAGCGATAAAAAGATCAAAACATTCATGGCGAAGATTCACTATACTATTTGGACCCTTGGATTGGTTATTTTCCTTTCAAGTTGTGATCAAAATCCAAAGAAAAATCTTTTTGAATTTGTCGACAGTGGCAGATCTCATCTTGATTTCGAAAACACCATCACTGAAAATGACAGTGTCAATCCAAGTGATTGCCTAAATTGTTTTAACGGAGGCGGTGTAGGCATTGGTGATTTTAATAATGACGGTCTTTCTGATGTTGTCTTTACTGGTAATCAGGTTTCTTCTACTTTGTATTTAAATAAAGGATTCTTGGTCTTTGAAGATATTTCTGAGGAAGCAAATTTCAAGACAGATAGCTGGATTACCGGCGTCTCAATTGTTGATATCAATGCAGATGGATTTGATGATATCTATTTGAATGTTGCCGGCGTAAACTGTGATAACAACTGCCATAACCTCCTGTTTATCAATCAAGGACTCAATAACAAGGGTATTCCAACTTTTTTGGAACAAGCCAAGACCTATGGTCTTGATGATGGAAACTATGCGACACAATCTGTTTTTTTTGACTATGACCAGGACGGGGATCTTGATGTTTATATCGTTCATAATAAGAACAATACCAACTATAGCAGAAATTCACCAAGACCCAAACAATACTGGCCAGAATACCTGGCAGATTATTTACTTCGAAATGATGTAGTTGAAGGGTCTGACCATCCGATTTTTACCAATGTTTCACAAGAGCTGAATGTTACACATACAGGTTTTGGTCTTGGGGTAGGAATCGCAGATTTCAATGATGACCAATTAGTTGATGTTTATGTTTCCAATGATTTTATTACTGAAGATTTACTATACATCAATAAAGCACACCATGACAGTCTGAGTCCTGTTTTTGAAGAGTCCAATAAAAAGTATGTGGGTCATATGACCACCAATGGAATGGGAATGGATGTGAGTGATATCAATAACGACGGATTCTGGGACATTCTTGTGATGGATATGCTTCCTAATAGCTATAATCGTCAAAAAAGAGTCTTGGGCGGCATGCATTATTCGGCCCATATGACCATCACTGGGAATGACTATACGGCTCAATATATGCGAAATACGCTGCAACTCAGTAATGGTCATTTAGATGGGAAGCCGGTTAAAAGTAGTGAAGTTGGATTTATGTATGGCATTTCCAGCACTGACTGGAGTTGGGCCCCATTAATGGTTGATTTTGACAATGATGGAGACAAAGACATTTATGTCACCAACGGATATATCAAGGATATTATAGATCTTGACTATATAAATTTTACTACCCAGAAGAGCAATGTTTTTACGCCTAATAAGAATAAGCTAAAAAAGTATGTTCAAGAGCTTCCCTCGATCAAAGAGCCCAACTTCTTTTATGAACAAAAGGATCACGATCAATTTGATGACGTTTCAAGTACCTGGACAGAAGCAACCCCTTCCCTTTCAAATGGAGTAGCCTATGCTGATTTTGACTTAGATGGTGATCTCGATATGGTTGTCAGCAATATCAATGATAAAGCTTTTCTGCTTGAAAACAAGACTACAGAAAAACTACAAAACCATTATCTCAGGGTTAAATTAAAGGGAAATGACCTCAATACCCATGCCATCGGAGCCAAAGTAGCTCTTTGGCATCAAGGCCAACAACAACATCAGTTTCATTCAGTAATCAGAGGTTATCTTTCATCTGTTGACCCTATCATTCACTTTGGTCTTACAACAAATACTATTGACTCTTTAAGGGTGATTTGGCCAGATGGAACAAAAACCACCATACACAACCCTCAGCCAGACCAATTACTCGAAATTAATCAAAGTACTGGCAAAACCTTTAAAAGACCTGTTGTAAAACAAGAATTTCTTTTCAGATCAAAAGACAGTCTATTGAACTTCACGCATCAAGAGAACAGGTATAATGAGTATATGGATCAACCTTTATTAATGCGTCAATACTCTCAGTCAGGTCCTTGTATTGCAGCAGCCAATATAGATGGGAAAACCGGCGATGAGGTATTTATAGGCGGAAGTTATAAGAAGCCAGGAGCCATCTGGTTTCAGAATGAGGATGGCGTTTATTTCCCTCAACAAGTGCTCGATTCAATCTACGAAGATACAGACGCTGTCTTTTTTGACGCAGATAACGATAATGATCTTGATCTTTATGTGGCAAGTGGAGGGAACGAATTTTATAAAAATTCACCCAACTTTTTGGATAGATTATATTTGAATGATGGAAAGGGCCATTTTTTAAGATCTGAAAAATCTTTACCCGAATTATTCCACAGCACAGGCTGCGTAAGACCAGTAGATATTGATCATGATGGTGATCTTGACCTTTTTATAGGTTCCCGAATTACAACCTTTAACTATCCTGAAACACCACATAGTTCTATACTTATCAATGACAATGGTCTCTTTTCACAGCAAGCTGATTCAGCTATATCGAAAATAGGTATGGTTACAGATGCTAGTTGGCAAGATTTGGATAATGACTCATGGGAGGACCTCATCGTCGTAGGTGAATTTATGCCCATCAGTTTATTCAAAAACCACCAAGGAGTATTAAAAAAAATGCCAAGCAAATGGTTGGATGAAAAAAATAAAAATATCACTACTGAAGGTTGGTGGAACTGCATTGAAACAGCCGATTTTGACCAGGATGGGGATCTTGATTTTATAGCTGGAAACCAAGGACTCAATGGCTACATAAGACCTAAAGAGAATTGTCCTGTTTATGTATACAATAAGGATTTTGATGGCAATGGCACTTATGATCCATTATTGGGACAATACTTTGAACATGAAGGAAAGCAAATATTATATCCCATCCATGCCAGAGAGGATATAAAATTACAGTTCCCCGAATCAATGATACATTTCTACACCTTTGAGGATTTCGCGAAAGTAAGCTTTGAAAGCATTTTAAAGATCGAAGATCTCGAATCGGAAACCTTAAAAGCAACGACTTTTGCCAGCAGCTATATTGAAAACCTGGGGGATGGAAGTTTCAAACTTCACAACTTACCAAAAGCCTTACAGGTATCACCTATCAATAAACTATTGATTCACGATTTTGATCAAGATGGCTCTATGGAGATTCTCGCGGTTGGTAACGATTTTTCTGCCGAATCTAATTATGGACAATTCGATGCGCTTACCGGATTCTTGATCAAAACAGACGGCATTGATTTTGAATTGATCCCAACGAGAAATTCGGGTTTCAATGTACCTGGCCAATCAAAACATCTAATAAAACTCACTGATCATAAGGGCAGAACACTAGTGCTGGCAACCCAGAATAATGACAAGGTAAAAGTATTTGAAATAGAATAAAGCTCTTTTTAATGAGGCTTATTTAAGAAAATCATTAAGTAGGCCCCCTAATCCACCAGCTGATTTTGAACCGCCGGTCAACATACCTGCAAGGTCATCTACAGAGCTGTCATTCCCATCAAAACCCTGAATCAAAGATGCCATGCTCTCCATGCTAGACCCTTGCCCACCTAAAAGACCTCCTAAAAGATCTCCTAATCCGCCTTGGTCAGAAATATTATTCTGTGATGTTTGCTTACCCAAATAACTCATGACCAAAGGAGCGGCAACTTTTAATAAATTCATAGCCGAATTCATATCAATTCCAGAAGATTTGCTCAAAGCACTTGCCGCATTGCTTTCCTGACCCCCAAATACATGACCGAGAATTTTCCCACCATCTTGCATCACATCCTGATCAATTTCACTGCCTCCTAATATACTGCCTAAATTATCCATCATACCCCCATTGCTATGTTTTGAATTCTGAAGCGCTCCTAATAATTGAGCTGATCCTTCTGTTGATCCGGCATTATTTTTTAAAGCCCCTAAAATAAGAGGGATAGCTGCGCTTAAAGCACCTGAAGTACTATTATTATCCATTCCCATTTGGGCACCTGCTCCTTTTATAAGCTGCTGCCCCATGTCACTATTTAATAAATCTAATATTCCACTCATGATGTGATTTGTTAATTGTTACTGTTTAAAGCTAAAGATACATCTTTTTTTTCCTCCTTTAATAAAAGTCAGTTAAGTAAAATGAGTGATTTCTGAATAAAAATCAATCGAAGCGACTATTTTCTATACCAACTAAAAAACACATCACATAATTCAACATATTATCGGATATTTGTATATGACATTTTTTCTCATCAAAAATACCGTTGAGATGCCCTGGATTCTTATCCCAGGTTTATAGCTATGGTCCTTCACTATAGTATTTATATATCCACATAACATTTATTCAAAAAAATATGAGCAAAGTAATTGTAATCGGCGCAGGTATGGTAGGAAGCGCTATGGCCATAGATATGGCAAAAAATCATGAGGTAACCCTCACTGACATCAATTTGTCGGTTCTTGAAAGCCTTAAGTCAAAATTTTCTGCATTGCAGATCCAAAAACTTGATGTGACAAATAGAAAAGAATTGCAACGCACCATAGACCCTTTTGATCTGATCATTTGCGCGGTTCCAGGGTTTTTGGGTTTTGAAACACTGAGGTCTATCATCGAAGCTAAAAAAAATGTTATAGACATCTCCTTCTTTCCAGAAAATTCCTTGGAACTTGACGCGCTGGCTAAAGAGAAGCAAGTGACTGCAATTGTTGATTGTGGAGTAGCTCCCGGAATGGATAACGTTATTTTAGGACATTATAATGAAATCATGAAACTCACCGATTTCGAATGTCTTGTAGGCGGTCTTCCAAAGGAAAAAAAATGGCCCTTTTGTTACAAAGCGCCTTTCTCACCTATCGATGTGATAGAAGAATATACAAGGCCTGCCAGATATGTCGAAAACGGATACGAGGTAGTTCGTGAAGCATTGACCGATTGTGACTATGTTCATTTTGATAAGGTAGGGACGCTCGAATCATTTAATTCTGATGGCCTCAGATCGATCATCCATACCATGCCACATATTCCAAATATGAAAGAAAAGACGCTGCGCTATCCGGGTCATGTAGAATATATCAGGGTGTTGAAAGAAAGTGGTTTTTTTAACGAAACCAAGATAGATATTAACGGAACTCAAGTGAGCCCTCTTGATTTCACTAGTAAGATTCTGTTCAATGAATGGAAACTCGGGAATAATGAAGAGGAAATTACGGTAATGCGCATCACTTTAAAGGGAGAAAACAGCGAGGGACAAATAGAAGAAATCACCTACGACCTTCACGATGAATACTGCAAAGACACAGAGACTTCTTCTATGTCAAGAACTACCGGCTATACAGCTACTGCTGCCGCCAATTTGTTTCTTGAGGGCCTCTTTTCTGAAAAAGGGGTGTTCCCGCCTGAGTTGGTAGGAAAACACGAGGCTTGTTTTACCTATTTTTTAAACTATTTAAAAGCCAGGAATATTCATTATATCAAAAGTTCAAGGATTCTATCCTGACCTTTAAGATTATGGAATCCCTTTAGGTAAAACCAAATTATCTAAAGGGATATTATCTTATCAGCGAAAGCTGATACCCTTTTCCAATCGGTGTATTCAATTTTAGTTTTACTATCTGTAGGGCCCTTAGTCATCCACATAATAAACTGAATCATGATCCTGTCAAAAAAAGGATACTTCTTATAGTCCAGCTTTCCGGCAAACACTTCTACCAATGGAGGTCTCCAGGTAATTTCTTTAAAGAATTTTATCACATACGGATTGGTATCTGCCTGGTTCTTCTCGGGTTTTCTTGCAACCAGATTGACCGAAAAGAAGGCCGCTTTATGCCTGTCAAGAACCTCTTTATGTTCATTAATGAAGTCAATAATCGCTTTATGATGAACACCATACCTGATACTGGACCCTATAATAATCTTATCAAAATCGGCCAATTCATGTTTAAAATCATTGATATCACACAAGAAAAACTCCTGCCCATTTTCTTGTAATTGCTTGGTTATAAAAGTAGCTATTTTCATGGTTTGCCCATCCACAGAGGCATATAGAATCAGAATTTTACCAGTCATTAATTTGATGTTTTTAGTTCTTAAGAAGTTTTCATCCTTTCGAGTTGTTCTTTTAGTTTTAAGGCAGCAGGAGTAATGGCCAAACCACCCAAACCCGTACATTTTACAGATGTAGGCATGTCAGCACTTACTCTTTCCACCGTTTCTAAAACCTGGTCAAGAGGGATCAGATGAGCAAATCCTGAAATTGCCATAGTTGCTGATGACAAGGCATTGACGGCGGCGCTTGTGTTTTTGCCTAAGCAAGGTGCTTCGACCCTGTCGGCTATGGGATCGCAAACCAGTCCTATCATATTTTGAATTGCCATTGATGCTGCTCCGAGGCCCTGAGCCGCATCCCCTTGAAATAACTCTACGATACCCGCAGCAGCCATCCCGGCTGAGGCTCCGCATTCAACCTGACACCCGTGTTCTTCGGCCGCAAACCCCGGGCCCATGGCAAAATAGGCACCCACAAGACCTGCTGCATAGTAGGCCATGATTTTATCATCTATGGAAGCTTCTACTTCATCTGAAACCGCTTTAAGGGCAGCGCCAACGGTACCACAGGAGCCAGCAGTTGGATTGGCTACTATTACCTCTAAGGCGCTTTTGGATTCCATAATGGCGGCTACGTTTTCAATAATTTTATTGATGATGGAACCCTGAAGGATCTTTCCTCTTTGTTCGGCTTGTGCTACAAGATTCGACTGCTGTGGTAAAATCCTGTCTTCGTACTGAGTACCTGCCAACCCCTTGGCAATACTCCCTTCAATGATTTCGATGATTGTTTTCATTTTATCCTTTAAGACTTCTTCAGAAAGTCCGCTACGATATTGTTCATACAATAAACCCAAGGTGCCCAGAGACATTCCCTCAGCCTTACTATAGGCCAGTAGTGATTCAATAGATAAAAATGGCAATTCTCTTTCCCTCCCTGATATAACAGGCATAATGGGGACAATGCTACTTATTTTCATTACTTCATCGAATTGGTCGAGATGGTCGACAAAGTCCTTATTAAAGGGTTCTGAACTATCCAGGATGTATAATTTTAACCCATCAGATTCAAGACAAGTAAAATGGGCATTGGAGGGTTTCAAGTTGATTATCTCATTTTCCAAATCTCCATTCGCCCATATGAGAAGTGTATGGAAATCTCCTTTCATTTGCACCTTGCACCCATCAATTTTTTGGATCTCAAAAGAGCCGCCTCCCAATGAAGCTGCCAATACCTGAACATGATCCCCAGTTTCAGATGTCAAATTTAATTGCATGCTATTGGCATGAGAGTTATCAAAAGTACTGACCAAATAGCTAATGTCTATTCCTCTTTCTGCCTCAATTTTTATAGTTTGCTTCATTGCATCATCAGCCATGTCGATCTGCAGTAAACCTCCATTCATACCTAATACAGTACCCTGTTCTTCATAATTTGTCACCCAAGCCCCCTCCTTATCAAACTCAATCAAGGCTTTTTTCAGATCCCCCTTAAGCATCTGCACAGCCATCATCGCCACTCTCCAGGACGCTGCAGTATGAGAACTGGAAGGTCCCCTCATAACCGGCCCGATAACATCATTAAAAATACTGGGCAATTTATTCATGTGATTTTTGTTTAGATCAATTATAGTAATTCGATTAAAATTACACAATAATTTTTAAATCAATCGCTCAATTATATGTCAATTAAAAGTACATTTTTTACTTTGGAGACAAAGACTTATTTTCGTTAAACCCTTTGCTCAAATAAAGCTCCTATGATACATAAATATGCAATGATCATCTTCATTATGCTCTTTCTTAGCTCACCGCTCATGCTTTTTGCTCAAAAAGATCAAATCCCCTTAGAACCTCAATTGGAAAAGGCAAGTGAAAGACAATTGATTAAGATTGGTATGATCAGCGATGCTAAACCTGCTAAACTCAAATTCGGGGTTTACAGCACAGATAACAGGAAGGGACAAAGTACGACAGAGGGAGATGACCCTGCTGAACTAATCTTTTCATTTGATCTTCAGAATACTAAAGGAGATGTGGCTAAAGTTGAAGCTTCAGGAAATAAGGAAACTAAAAAAACATCGAAAGAAAACGAGCAACAAAATGATATTAGTGTCTATATTTCAACCAGTCTTGATGAGGATGACCTCTGGGTGCTACTGATCAGTAAAACAGAAGAAAAAACAGACCTTTCATTGAAAAATATTTTTCTAACCAATGGAAATGATGAGATCACCTTTAATCAAACCATTGGGGTCCCTACCAATAAATCAGAAGTCACTGCCCCTAAAGGTATAGAAGCATCTATAGATAATTTTCCTTTAGCGGCCATGCAGTATTATTCAGGAGGTTCGTTTAGCTATAAAAAATTTATATGGATCTCAGAACAAGCTGAGCCTCAGTTGCAATTGGTCATGGCTGCTGTTTTTTCTGCGATGCTGGAAATTGGAGATTATTTTGACGGAAATGGCTTTACAGACTAGTACTTCAAAAGGTATTATATCTTACCTAGAATTTTATCCATGACCCAGTTGGCATGCATTGCCGTTTTACCAGTCGAGGGATGTTTGATTTTCTTTGCCAATAATGCATTTTTCATTGCGCTGACATGAGCTAACTGAATCGGATTAGGATGATCGATATTAATTTCCTTGGTTTGACTTTCAGTTTTGAGTAATACGGGATTGTCCATAAAAATCGAAAAGGTGATACGGCCCTTACTGCCGAATATTTCGACCCGATCCATTTCATCCGAGCCAGCAAAATTCCAGCTCCCTGCTCCAGTGATCCCCGATTCGTGCAGCCATGAGCCTGTCACGGCATCTGGGGCCGAATACAAGCCCTGTTGATTCAAACTAATTCCTTGGGCCTTTGAGATATTACCCAGTAAAAAGCAAAACAAGTCGATACCATGACTAGCCAGATCATCAAAATAACCTCCCGGAGCAATCTTCTTATCTGTTCTCCAATTATAAGCCCCTGAACGATCATTTTTGCCCGGAGCCTGATTGAGTACCCAATTTATATGCCTTACCGTTCCTATTTCACCATTTTCCAGCCAGGTTTTGACTTGCAAAAAACGAGGAAGTGTCCTTCTATAATAAGCCACGAATAAAGGAATGTTTCGATCTTCAAAAGCTTTATTGATTTCAACACATTCCTCAAAATTTCTTGCCATGGGCTTTTCGATACAACAGGGCTTTCCTGCGGCGGCAACCTTTAGGGCATAATACATATGCGAATCCGGAGGGGTTGCGATATAAACGGCATCTACTTGATTATCGTTGATGAGCGCATCTGCATCATTAAAATATTTCGGAACTTTGTGGCGTGTAGCATAATCCTTGGCCATATCCAGATTCCTTCGCATCACCGCAGCAAGTTCAAATCCTTTTGTTTGTTGATAGGCTGGTCCACTTTTAACTTCTGTAACATCACCACATCCAATAATGCCCCAACGAATAGATTTAGGATCTTTATTCAAATTTTGCATGTATGGAATTTACCTGATGAAAAGTAAAAATACTAAAATATATACTGAGGAAGACTAAAATCTTATTTATTGACCACGGCTTGTTTTTTCTTATTTCGATGGCTGAGTATAAACAAGACACCTACAAGAATAAAGGGTATTGTTATGGCTATGATCACCCCTAGACTAATCCATATCGAGCCGTTCATTTGGTAATTATGCATAAAGATCACAGGACTTAAAGCAAGGCCGATAATCAAGAAGATCATTCCTCCAACGAGTTCCCATTTCCAGGCGATCACTAGTATTAACAGCAGTAAAAAAGACGGTATGAGATGTAATGCGAAGTCTTGTATTTGTTGCCATATCGTATGGTCGGGATTAAAAGCATCAAAAGCAAATATACTTATAAAGGCAATCGCAAGAATACATATAATTCTTGGAAGCAAATAAATAATACGCGAATTGATCTTCATAACTCTAGTTTAAGATAAAGCTATAGCTTTTATCATCCACATAAGATGACTCAGGTCAATAAAAATATTGATACTTATCAAAAAAGAAGGTTAAATTGATGGTCTACATTTTGTGCAAATAAACCAGTCTTTCATTCAAGGGCTGCTCATCCCTGTAATTCTCCAAGGGCATATTGCCTTTTAACTTTAAGACATTTTCCAATGAAACAACAATAGGCTCTTTGAAAATAATCCATTGTACAGTCTCAGTACAAGGAGGGGTGGTTAATGAACCTCCATATGAATAATAAGTCTTGTTTTGAGGAAATATTCTCGAAAGATCGAAAGCCTTTTCTATCTCCTTTTCCTGGCCCATTTGTAAGGGAAGAAAGCTTTCCATTTCCTCCATGGTCTCACTTTTTTCTCCCTCGATACCAAAAACACTAAGAACAGTATAGTACTTCTCTTTATTTTGATGAACCAGATGAATCTCTATCGGATACCTTATCCCATTAATGGTATGTTCAGAGGGTTCATGAAAATGAATTTGAACTAAATTGAAATTTGTTTGATTATAACCGATAGAATCTCCTTGATCAAAATCAAACTGTATGGAATGCCCATTATTACGTACTTTGTTTAAAATGGTTTTAGGAGAATAAAACAATTCAATGGTACTTTCTTGATCCTGGTCTTCAACAGTATGAATATCAATGATGTTAATAGGAGATTGTCTTTGCCCTGAACAATCAGAATTCTTTTCCAACTCCGCCCAATGTTCCGGTGAAGTTTCTCCTTCATAACTCCAATGACTTTCCTGTGACCCTTCTTTGAGCACCTCTTCATGTTGTTGTTTGCGACAGGATGAGATACTTAAAACCAGCAGTATCATCCCAATTCTTAAGACTAAATTCATTGGTGTAAGAATTATGAGTTTCCTTATTGTAAAATACATCCTTTTTAGTTTTGGTCCTAAAATTGATCTTAATCCCTTCATTCAATTTTAATTACAAAAAAGGACAAGAAAACTGATTGAACAATTTAAGCCATAAAGATATCTACCTGAAACGAATTTAAATATGATAAAAATCAATCCCGAATTTAATTCCAGGTCATAGCGATATTATTTAACCTTCTGAACACTAATTGTTTTCATTTAAATAATAATCTCTTAAAATATAAAAGGCCTTTTTTGGAACCCCTTGTTCTGAGATCAATCCCTTACGATTAAAGTCTTTTTGTATTCTTTGCAAATGCCTTCTGGGCGATCTGAAATCCATCAGGATCCAAGGCGTAAGCCCTGCCATAAATTCAATATTTCGCATCATTTCAATATTGTATTCATACAGCGCTTCCTGATACTCTTCCGTCCATCTTTCATTCTTTTCTCCATGCAATCCCTGAAGAGCCCCACCCCCCATTTCACTCATGATCATTGGCTTTTCATAATTGTTTTTCCATTTCAGACCTGCACAAGATTCAGGCTCATCTACATACCAACCACAATAACTATTGATCCCAATAACATCTACATATTCTCCAAGAGGGTCGTCAATAACCTTTCCTCCCTCGGCACTACTCTGGGTATCCAGGGCCGCAGTGACCAATCGAGTAGAATCTAATGCTCTCACTTTTAGAGATAAATTTTTCAAAAACTCATTTCTGGCATCACTTTCAGGGGTTTCGTTGGCAATTCCCCAAAGAATAATAGCAGCCCTGTTTTTATCTCGGTTGATCATTGTTGATAATTGGTTCTCCGCATTCTGATAGGTATCCTTATTGTCAAACAGTACCGTCCAGTACACCGGTATTTCAGACCAAATCAAAATACCCATTTTTTCAGCCTCCTTTACCATGGCTTCGCTATGCGGATAATGAGCCAAACGGATAAAATTACAACCTAAGTCCTTTGCCCATTTCAGTAAAATTCTGCATTCTTCCTTTGTGGTTACCCTTCCTGTTTTAAAAGGGGCTTCCTCATGAATTGATATTCCTTTTAAGAATATATTTTCTCCATTTAAAAAGATCTTGCTACCCTTGGTCTCAATGGTTCTAAAACCAATTTGATCGGTAACACGATCATTTTGTGAAATCATATTGACTGTATATAAAATCGGTGTGTCAGGGCTCCAAAGTTCCGGCTTTGCTTTAAAAGAGAAGTTTGCTCTGCCATCCTTTACTTTAGCTTCAATTTTTTTATTCAATTCAGGAATTTCAATGTTAACTATCTCTCCTTCTTTACCGTTCTCAAGATCTACCCATCCTGCTATTTGTGTTTTATTGTTTTTTTTCAATTGCACTGAATAGTCCTTAATATGACTCTGTGGCACTGAAACGAGATGAACAGAACGTGTTATACCTCCATAATTCCACCAATCTGTATTGACCGTAGGTATTGCTTCTCGCAGTCGTTTATTATCTACTTTTACAACCAGAAAATTATCCTTCTCTTTTAATTTTCCTGTAACATCAAACTGAAATGGTGTATACCCTCCAACATGAGATCCGAGTTTTTCACCGTTTAAATAAACTATAGCCTCGTAGTTTACAGCTTCAAAATACACATAGTTAATTTGATTCTCTTTCACTTCATAATCAAATGATTTTTTATACCAAACGGTTCCTTCATAATAGTAAAGTTTTTCCATTTGGGTATTCCAATCACCGGGAACCATTAACTCAATATCACTGTCAAAATCATATTCGATCAGATCTGATGGTGACTGTGGTTTTTTATTCTCAAAATATCCGTTCTTTTCTTTGGGCAAATATCGATGGTTATAATATCCGTTTTCCAATGGATCAACAATGGCCTGCCACAAGCCATTTAGGCTCGTAATATCTCTGGCATCAATATTTTGAATAACAGTGGGTTTTTTAACTTTTTCTTGTCCTACTATACTATATTGGATAAAGAATATCGCAATCAATAAAAAGTGATATCTGTATTTCATTTAATTGGGTTTAGTAGGTTTAATTTTCCTTATTGATAATTCTCAAATAACTAGTTTACTATATATTTTCTTTACTTAAAGTGGGTATTGACAAAATTGTCTGCTCTAAAACATCGCTTACTTAGATCACTTATAACTGCTATTCATATCCATTTCACAAAGTTTGATCATTGCCTTGGAGATTTTTTCAGTTACATCCTTAAAAAACCTTTCACCCTTTTCTTTGTTGGCAAATTTCGGATTGCCTATCCCTGTATCTTCTGTGACCTTAGACCATTTCCGTTCGGTCCAGAGCCAACTTTCAGAGAATTCAGAAATCTTATGTTTTTTCTCTTTTCCATCTCCCCATGCTGACCTGGGTAATACCAATTCAGGTTTCAAATGCAAGAGCAAACTGGTTTCCATTTCTTCTGCATGATCACCATCCAACTCAAAATAATTTTCGCGCTCCATAGCCTGAAACCAATTAGAAGTAGCCAAAAACATTTTAGGAAATTCAAGACCAAGTTCTCTGAGCATGGTCTTAAAATCATTACCCCCATGGCTATTAAAAATCAGTAATTTATATATTCCCTGCCGGTTTAAAACTGTGATGATGTCTCTAAGGATGGCCAACTGCGTAGAAGGGTTTAAATTAATATCCAGATAAATATCACTTTGCCCAGTATTCACCCCAAAAGGGATCGTAGGTAAAACAATAAGTTTGGCTCCCTTTTCCCAGGCCAGCCTCGCCGATTCTGCAGCCAAATAATCAGATTCAATATTATCTGTGGCATAGGGTAAGTGGTAATTATGGGCTTCGGTTGCACCCCAGGGTAAAATGGCAAGTTCTATGTTTTCATCCTTAAGGTGCTTCCAATTTGTTTCGGCTAAAATATAGGGTCTCATGGTTTTGTTTTGAAGACGTTAAGATAAAACTAAATTGGAAAATTGGAAAGTGAATTTGTTAGAAATATTTAAGGTATTTCGCTGTAAAAATATTAAGAGCGGCTCAAAAAAGGATGGCTCCAAGGAGAAAAAAGAAATCCCATGAAAAATCTATTCATGGGATTCTAATAATTTTAATGACTTCGATGAAGCCTTAAAAAATAATTATGCTTAAAGTCAATAATTATTCTTCAATCTCTTCCCCTACTTTTTCAAGGGCTATGGCAACCGCTTCAGCATAAGTTAGGATCAGCACTTCACCAATATGAAGTTCAGTCATTAGCTTTTCATCCTCCATAGCGATGCTTACATAATTACCATTTGGCCCACTCACTGTTGCCAACATAAAAGGTCTGTTCAATGCTTCAATAGTTACTACTGCCTTTACCACAGCTCCTACAACTGCAGCTGGATCCACTCCTTCAGGAGCCTTTCCGGCTTCAGCCATGATCTGAAGTGGTTCTGCTAACTCTTCGGGTGTTGGGTCGCGAAATTCAGCTTTTATATAGGTATAGTAATCAAATTTTATGACATCATCTACAGCAATTTCATCAAATCTTTCTACTTCTTCACCTGCTCTGACTGTCATTAATCCTCCATCAGAACCCATAAGCGTAATGTCTCTGGTTTCAGCATCAATGTCTGTTACAGTTCCCTGCATACTTACCTGGTCCCATTTTTCTCTTGAAGGTCTTTTGTCCTGTGCATAAGTACTAAAGGTCAGTGACGCGAGCATTAGCCCTACAATAGCATAAATTTTTGGTGTTTTCATGTTTGGTTTTATTTTAAAATTCGGTTTTATTAATGTGGGGCGAAGATAAGGCTTTCAATTAATTACTCAATGGTATAAATGGCACAAAATATGGTAACAACGCTTAAGTAAAAAACCCCATAGTATTTTGAATATACAGATGTTCTTTGACGGAAGAAATTCAACAAGCATCCTATAATGAAAAAAAGCAGCTTATAGCTGCTTTTTGTTAACGACTCAGAAATTTGGATCCTTAATTCATTCGATCAGAGCAAAACTCAAACGATATTTCAAGTCGTGAAAATATATGGCTTAAATGACCTCCTTCAAAGGTTTTATAGGTATGGGTAATTCCTAAGGCTGTCAATTTGGCGTCAAAAGCCATGGTCATTTGATCCATTGCCAATTCATCTAAGGTTCCGGCATCGAGATAAATACCTTTAAGTGAATTCATGTTGCCCAGATATCCAGGATCACTGAGCATGGTAAATACGTCATGTTCCAACCATCTGTCTCGAACTTCTGGGATTACAGTACCAGAATCATCAATGGGTATGTCAACCATCCATGGCGGATTGCTCAAGTTGGGAGACCAGGCCGAACTAAATGCATACATGGCACTGGTTAGAAACTTGGCCGGATCAGGTCCGTTAATTCCGTCTGGATTCTCACTAACTATGACTTCACCTAAGGCCAGAACTCCGTCAAGATATAGCAATCCGGAATGGCTGGCCACAATACTGAATATATCAGAATATAACATGCCTAATTTAATGGCACCATAACCTCCTTGTGAGACTCCAATTAATGCGCGCCCATCTTTAGATGCAATTGTTCTATAATTGCTATCCATGTAGTTGACAAGGTCATTTACAATATAGTTTTCAAATCCTCCGTTGAGTATGGAGTTGGTAAACATACTCCAACCATATATATTATTGTCTGCATCGGGCATGACAATAATCATGGGCTCGATTTCACCTATTTCAATCAAACCATCAACCCACTCTCTGAATCCTTCTTCAGGAAAATCAGGGCCTGCAACAAACGGCATGGGTTCGCCGATCCAGGGCTCATATAGCTTAGGTACTAGATATGATTTTTCTCCTAAGGGCAATCCTTGCAGAAGGTAAACAACAGGGTAGGTTTTCGATGAATGCTTGTCATATCCTGGTGGGGTATAGATCTGCATTTGCCTATATTCAGAATTTCCAATGTAATTCGGAGTAAGTGACTCACTCACAAACTCCCTGTTCTGCAACTTGCTCTTTTTATCATCGAGCTTTGCCGCCTCATCAATGTTAAGGGCATCTTTTGAACAAGACCCCAGAACTAGAAAGACGGTTAACAATCCAAGTAAAATAAAATTATTTTTCATGATTACGTAATTTTAGTTAAACACTTCTTGAGTTTTCACGAAGGTCTGTATGATCGTTTCAAACAAAATCGATCTAGCATCAAAGAAGACCTTGGAAAAACCTGGTAATTCAAAATTACCTCACACCATTGGATCAGTCATTTCTTAACGTGCCAGATGTCTTACTTTGCGTCACAATCAACAAAATTTGAGTGTTATTGAAGAAGAACCGAGTTTGTTAGACCATGACATTCCCCTTCTCCTTGCTGGGAGGGATTCCGAAATATTCGGAATAGACTCGGCTGAAATGAGATGGATTCTTGAAGCCAGTGTCATAGGCCACCTCAGTGACATTAAGATCTGTAGAGCGCAAAAGCTCTCTTGCTTTGCTGAGACGTAAATTCATGATAAACTGATGAACGCTTGTGTCAGTAAGTGCCGAAAACTTTCGGTATAGCTGTGAACGGCTCATACCTAATGAAACGCAAAGCTCTGCTATTCCGAAATCGTCTTCGCTAAGGTGCGATTCCAATATCTCACGCACTTTGTTTAAAAAGACATATTCCTGACCATGAGCACCGAGGTTAGCAGCAGACAATGTTTGAGTATTATAGAATGACTTACCTGAAACTTGAGTCATTCTTTGAAACGAATCGCGAAGTTCCTTACGCAAAGTTATGAGCTTGTCCACACGAACGAAAAGTTCCTCTTTATTGAAGGGTTTCCCCAGGTATGCATCAACTCCAGACCTTAGGCCTTCCATCCTGGAGGCCCTTTCATTGCGGGCCGTGAGAAGAATGATAGGAATATGGCTTGTTCTGATGTCATGTTTAAGTTTCCTGCACATGGTGAAACCATCCATTACCGGCATCATCACATCACTGATGATCAGATCCGGGATCATATCGATCGCGATTTCAAGACCTTCAACACCATTCCAGGCGTTACTAATCTCATATTTTACGTCGAGAAGAGAATTCAAATAGGCTGCCACATCTTTGCTGTCTTCCACAATTAGCAGTTTCAATTTTCCTTTATTCTTAGAAGATAATGAATCAATCTCACTAATAGTATCTCCCAATTTCACAGCATCGGGCTCTGTCGGGTAAACGGATACGACTTTTTCTGCCTTATTGGTTATCGGTATTATCACCCTAAATGTAGTTCCCTCATTCATTTCACTTGAAACAGATATGTTCCCATTCATAAGAAGTACGAACTCGCGAGTTATCGCCAGACCCAGCCCACTTCCTTCTGTATACTCATCCTCATGGCGTTCTGCCTGGAAATAACGTTCAAATACTCTGGGTAGATTCTCTTTGGCTATTCCTGATCCATTGTCAATAACCAGAAGTTGAAGCATATTCTTGCCGTTGGTTTCTTCTTTGAAAACATTGACGTGCACCTTACCTCCTTCCGGTGTGAATTTGATCGCGTTGGAGATTAGGTTCGTTAGAATATCACTGATCTTGTCTGGATCAAAATCCATCAAGAGGCTGTCTTCATCCATCGAATATGAAAGCTCAATATCACTGGCTTCTGCAAATGAATGAAAAGATTCTACCAGGTATTTGAGATACCCAATGATATCCTGTTGAATCAAATGAACCGGCATGAGCATGGCCTCCATTTTAGACAGATCGAGAAGTTGATTGGTCATATTCAGCAATTTCTTTCCATTTCGCGTGATCATGTCGAGACCCTGAACAAAGTTCCTGTCAGGATCCTCCCTGATCTGATCTGCCATCCCAAGAATAATGGTCAAAGGGGTTCTAAGCTCATGGGTAATGTGAGTGTAAAAATTATTCTTAATTTGATCGAGTTCTTCCATTCTAGATTTTTCCTTTTGCTTTAACTTCTCCAACTGACCGGTGTAGTAATAGAGTCCTGAAAATGCCATTGTTATCCCTAGAGCAAAGCCCATATAATAGTAGTACTGGAAATAATTATGAACAATGTCAGGCTGCAGTTCTGTGACTGCTATCATTCCTGTAAGATAAATTAGATACAAAAAAATGGCCCTCTTTCTGTTCGGTGTGGTCAGCGCATAGAGTGGTGAGATCATCCCAATGAATATAGCTCCTCCTGCTTCGAGAAGTCCTCCCATGAGATACACCTTGATCGTAGTCAGCGAAAGGATCGTGATTTCAATAAAAAGAGTATACCTTTCAATGTTGTTTTTGTGAAAATGAAATAAAACCAGTGAACCGACAAGAGCCAGCGTGAAGATGAGGTTAATTATTACCACCGCTATACCTTTTTTATCGGATATCATAATACTCATGACTACTAGAAAAGGTAAACCCGCCATGGTCAATATCCACCACATTTTCTTCTGCAGCAGTGTTTCCTGACTGTCACCCTCCAAATAGAGATAATCGGTAAGGAGCTGGTTCCCCTTGTTCAAAAAGTCCTTCACTGAAATGATATTTTTAGGCACTGAGTGAAAAATCCTAAAGGTCGAATCGGTACCAATAAACTAAGTGTGTAATTTAACCCAATACTGTGCATATAACAATGATGAGGATCATCAGAAATTTTGACTTGGGTCATCAACCAAAATCCAGTCAATGGTTTCTTCAGCCTATCAAAGGGATTCAGAAATGATAAGCTGCCCTTTTTCAGGAGTCATATCATAAAGGATAAAATAAGTGGCAGGTAAATCTAATTTGTTCATGATCGGTCGTGCTACAGTAAATTGAGTGATAATACCATCATCATAGGTAATTGAGATAGCCGATTTCTTATCTCCCTGCCATTTTGATACAGTAGTTTGACCCACATTATTATTGAAATTATTGGAACAGCCCATCATTAAGAATACGATAAACAAGCTCGCAATCTTAATTTTGAAAAACTTTGGCTTTTGCATAATTTTTTTAATAATTAAATTTCTACCTAGCGAATCTGACCTAAATATAATTATTTAAAACTTTTTAGATATTCCTGTTGTAAAAAACTAACAAAAGAATACATGAATGAATTTGGAGTTTCAATAAAAAATTTTTAATATTAAACCATTGCTCTTTTAAACGGTCAAAGAATGTATAAGAAATAAAATAAATTCACTAATTTTATTTTCAATAAACCAACTCCTCATTAAATATCAATGCACTATGCTTAAAAAGATTTTGTTAGCCATTCTTGCTGTATTTCTAATCGTTCAATTCTTTAGACCAGAAAAAAACATTTCCAATGACATGACCTTAGATGTGTCAAAAAAGTATGATGTTCCGGATGAGGTAACTGTTATCTTAAAAAATGCCTGTAACGATTGCCATACAAATAATACGGTTTATCCCTGGTATTCAAATATACAACCTGCTGCCTGGTGGCTTGATGAACACGTTAAAGATGGGAAAAAACATTTGAATTTATCGGAATTCATCAATTTACCCATAGCAGTTCAAAATCATAAATTTGAAGAAATCATTGAAATGATAGACGAAAATGAAATGCCCCTTAAATCTTATACCTATCTCGGTCTGCACAAAGAAGCGAATTTGACTTCAGAAGAAAAAAGCGTTTTAAAATCATGGGCTGGAAAGCAAATGGACTATTTGAAATCGACTTATCCTGCTGATAGCCTTATTATGAAGCGTAGGCAACCACCAAAAAATCAATAGCTACGTTCAAACTTACCGTAAATTCGTTGATTTAATGATTATAAAAAGACATGGCTTTTGTAGCTTTATTGTCATGATCAAATAATGTAGCATTATCCCAGTGAGAGCCTTGCCCCCATAGGGTGGAGCAATTTGTTGACACCCAGGCTGGTTCCCAGTACACCAGTCCCTCTCCTCCGGCATCCTGTATACTTTTTTTCAACTGATTTAGATAATCCAGTTGCCCTTGCTGGCTAGCAGGATAACCTGAAATAAGTGCCTCATTACCAAGAATATTATTCGCCGAATCAGCATTATCCATCGTAAAGGGATAGGCAGTTTCGACTACCATCAATCGCTTTTTATAGGTATCAATTAAGGTTGTAAAGGCATTTCCCACCTCATTCAAATCATATTCAGACCAAAGAGGATAATACGACAACCCTATCCAGTCATAATCGGTTAAACCGTTTTCTGTGGCTTCTTTGAACCACCACAAAGCATTCTCAGGTTGCGCAATATGAAGCATTACGCCTATCTCTTGGTTCTGTTCTTTTGAAACTACTCTCACCGCTTCTATACCTTTATTAATCAAATAAGCATTTCTATCCCAATCTATGGGCCACACCAATTTTTCGCCTTGAAGGATCATTGGGTTTATCTCATTGCCTATTTGTACCATCTCCGGAAGTAATTGTTCTTTGGCAAGATCATTCAATGTTTTATAGGTATACTCATAGAGTAAGGACCCTAATTTCTCTTGATCCTCTAAATAAGCTTCCCAGGCAGCAGGAACATGTTGCTTTTGCGGATCCGTCCAGGTATCAGAATAATGAAAATCGAGCAATACCTCCATATCTTCTTCTTTCGCTCTTTGAATTGTTTTTTTTACATCCTGGAAATCTGAATAGGCTGTCCAGTCAGGACTGTACCATAAACGAACACGAACCAAGTTAGTTCCTGCCTCACTAAAAATTGTATAGGGATCTTTGACTTGATTATCTTCATTCTTGTAAAAAGCACCACAGTCAATCATTTCATTCACATAGGAAAGGTCGGCTCCATAATAAAAATCATTTCTTATATCTGGAATTAATGAGTCAACCACATCAGGAGGATTAACGGAACCCAAAGCTCCTTCGGGTATATTATCATGGTTACAAGAACTCCATACCAGGCAGGTCAGTATTAGGAAAGTAATCATATTTGTGTTTCTCATAGGTTCATAAACATTCCAGATATAGGGCCTAACTAATGCTTAATTGCAGTTATTTTAAACTAAGGTAAACATATAAAATTTGGCATAAAAAAAAGCCCATCATCTGATGGGCTTTTTAGTAAGTGTAAAAAAATTTTATTATGAGATAACTCTTACGTTAACTGCATTTAATCCTTTTTTTCCTTGTTCTAATT
>RCNE010000302.1_pt1 | contig 27333 bp, 27 predicted proteins | sample 2041361 | NCBI WGS metagenome assembly RCNE01 (sample SAMN09708229, study PRJNA481090) | Marine sediment metagenome, whole genome shotgun sequencing project. | reverse complement strand
GATCCGCCTGACAAAAAGACGATGACGGCTGATCTCGATACGTCTCAGGACCTTTTGTAAAGACTACAACAAGAAAGTGACCGAGGTTAGCGAACGCAGGAAGAAACAGCTGGAACCACCCAAGGCTCAAGTTGACTAAACCGCCTTTTCGCTCTTTGAGCATCGGAACATACCGAACGACCGCTACTGCCGTTCAAAGGCCAGCACCTTCGCGATGAGGTATCTGCCCTTTCTGCATGTCCAGATACTGACCGTATGCTGGGTTCAAGGTGGGCTTGACTCTAGGGTTTCCAAAGGGAGCGAAGCATCCTTTTGGTGGGGTTTTGAAAGGGGCAACGCCTCTTCAACTACTGGGATAACGCAGTTATGCCGAGTAGGTTGTGTGACATGAAGATCGTTACTTAAGTATATGACATACTTATAATATTTATAGATCTCTTGGTACTTTCACAAAGGTGCCGGATTTTCATCTCATGACAGATCAAAATACAGCCCCGCCCAGACCCGACAAGATCCAATGCCAATGCGGTTTCCGTACGGATTGAACCCAAATCGATGGCCAAGGCGAAATTCCAGCGGCGGCATGAATTCCGGATCGGAGTGCAGCCCGCCTATGTGGACGGGAACCGTACGGAGCTGAACCGGCACCTCATGTCGCTGCGCCCGTTACCGGACATCCAGCGAGAGAACGAGGCCTTGCGGAAGCGCGCAGGTCGCACCCGCAAGATGAAATCCAATGCGGCAGTGGTCACAGCAGGCATCATCACCTTCGGCCACATCGCTCAGGAGGTGTTCAATCGGTTGCCGGAGGACATGCAGGATCGTGCGTTCCGAGAATTGGCTGAAGAGATCGCAGTACTCTTGAAGACATCACTGGAAGCGCTCGTCGTGCATCTCGATGAAACCGCCATCCACGCCCATTTTACCATGCGCGCGTACAACGACGACGGAGAGCCGATCAGCAACGCCACGCGCCTCGGCGATCTGGCGGCGCTGCAGGATCTGGCGGCGACAGTGATGCAGCGCTTCGCGCCAGAGATCGAGCGGGGGAACAAGAAGAAGGCGCGGCTGGAAGCCGGGGCGGACTACCGGGACACGCTCCACCGGACGGTAAAGCAGCTGCATGAGGATCTGCCGCAGGAAAAGGCGATGCTGGAGGCAGAGATCGAGGCCATGTCGCAAGAGATCAATGAACAGCAGGCATCAGTGGCGAAGACACAAGGACATCTGGGGAAGTTGGAAGCAAAGGCCAAGTTGACTGAAAAAGAGATCAAACGAAAAGAGGACTACAGCAAACGGCTGGAAAAGAAGTTGGCAGCGATGGCTGAAGATATGGAGCGGCTGAAGGCGCGACAGATCGCGTTGGCAGCGACTATGGCGCAGGAGGCAGAGGCCATTGAGGCCGAGAAAAAGGCCGTAAGGGCGGAGCGGCAAAAGGTCCAGGAGCAGATGACTGCGGCGCGTGCCGCCAAAGAGACCTATGATCGAGGTGTGAACGCAATCGAAGCGGTCTTGACCGAGGCCGAGAACGAAACGCTCATCTATAACCCGGACACGGGCAAGACGAGGATGCAGGACAATACGCCAGTTAAGAACACGCCGGTAAAGCTCCGGACACAGATCGTTAAGCTCGCTAAACGCCTCGCCTTGGTGGAAAGCAACCTGTTCGCGCGGATATTCCGGCTGGACGAACAGATAAGCCGGATCAGGGCGTTTCTAACACGCAACGATATCGAGCCGGCGGCGAAGCGCGACGCGCAGGTGATCGTGAATGACATTGCAGGAGAGGAGCCAGGTTTGGGGTAAATGCCCCAATGAGAACTGAATGGGCTTGAAACCAACCCGCAGACCGCTGATACACGTGCCATGATATTGATACACACACCAAAGATTATCGCAGCTCCAAAGCTGTAAACCAGGCTGATCGGCCTGGCCGATCAACGTGTGTCCCTACCGAACATTCCCAGATCCGCTCTGCCGATGACGCCACAAAAGATGGCCCCCAACAGGCATGGACTGATGACACATTATCTCAAAGACTTTACTGATCTCCGCCCCAAACGACCCAACCTTGATAAACTGAAAGCAGAGCTTCTGCAAATGGCAGAGGCCGAAGGCATGATCGATTTCCTGTGGTCCAGAGCGGTCTCCAAAGAGATGGTCGAGCAACGCGTTGAAGAGGAACTCACCAACCTGATGACAGCAAACGTGGCTTCCATCATCGAGGAGCGCGGTTTGATCGATCAAGATCAGATCGAATTTTTAGGCCTTGTGCATGAAGACCCTGATGACGCGTTTATCGCGGCGGTCAGAGATGCCGTGCAGGTCAGCTTTGTCTACGATGCGGCCCAATACGCGCTCAAAGACAAAGAACGCGAATATAAGCGGGCGCAAAAGAACAATGGCCCGCGTGAAGATGTGCAACAGCTTGTCGAAAGCCTTGCCACATCGCATCCGACCTTGGCAGGTCCATCAACAATGCATGCCCTCGATGAGATGATCCCAGGGCTGCATGCCTCTGCGCCATGGATGTCCGACACCTCAACATGGGTCTATAAGGCGCTCCGAGCGAAATACAGAGCCGGAAACACGTGGTTGAACCTGCCGCCCGTGATCCTGATCGGCCCGCCCCGCTGCGGCAAGTCGACTTACGCGCGAAAGCTGGTAACTCTTTCTGGCGTACCTGTCAGAACGCTTGACGCAGCCGCGTCAAACGCAAGCTTTACCGTGGCAGGATCTGACGCGACCTAGAGCAAATCACAGGCTGGCATCCCGCTGCAAGAGATCGCAAAAAGTGGTATCGCTAACCCGACCATGATTGTCGGTGAAATCGAGAAAGCAGGCACCATGACGGAAAGTGGAGGCTCGCGTGTCTCGCTGCCAGAGGCGCTGCTTGGCCTGCTCGAGCCCTCTTCTTCCACGTCATGGGAATGCCCCTACATCCGTCGCACCTACAACATGAGTCAGATCAGCTGGATCTTGACGGCAAATGAACGCGAGGGCATCCCCGCTCCTCGACCGCTGCCGCTTGTTCCATATCGGCTATCCGGGCCGAAAGGATCTTGCCGACCTGATCCGCAAACAATCGGCGGGTCGGCTCAACGATGAAGTCGTGGAATGCTTGATCGTGCGCGTGGAGACAGCTGTATCAGAAGGCCACCCGCCATCGCTGCGGGGCATCCAGAAGTTGATCGATGAGGCCGCAGCGGTGGACCAAGATCCGGTGCCGCATTGAGCCGTTTGGTTAGCATCTGGTTTGAAACGTACGTAAGTGAAATTTGTTGTGGAAGGGAATGGTAAGCAAAAACCGAACATTCGCTGCAGGCGCAAAATCGCACATGGAAGTGGGAATGCGAAACGAATGCTTGGTGAACGCAACTCGATTGGAATTTCGAGACATACGAAACAGTCGCTGCGGGCGCTCGCCGTTGTAATAGGCCAGCCACTTTCCGATACCAGCCTTTGCCTCTGAGCCTCTTTCGAAGGCATGCAGGTAATGCAGGGATTGCATCCTGTTCCAGTTCGAGGCCCTCAATTATCATACTTATGGTAGTCCAAGTGCCCGCTTCTTGTCGGCGGCCCATTTCATGATGGTCAGATCAAAAGTGAGTGCCATCAAAGATACGCAAATACCCAAAACAAAGTTCTTTCCCAGATCAGTGCCTGCCAGAGTGCGTTGCAACTCCTGGCCAAGGTCCTGAGTACCGATAAAGGCAGCGATGATGACCATAAAGAAGGCAAACATTATCGCCTGATTAAACCCGATAGCCATTGTCGGTAGGGCAAGAGGCAGTTGCACGTTCCAAAGCTTTTGCAGACGTGTGGCGCCCGCCATATCGGCGGCTTCGGTCATCTCGGGCGGCACAGTGCGCAGCCCCTCAATGGTATAGCGCATAAGCGGGACCATTGCGAAAATTAGGATCGAAAAAATCACCGCAATATCAGTAATCCCGAATAACATAATCGCGGGAATTAGGTATACAAAACTGGGAAACGTCTGTGCTGTATCGCAAATGAGCAAGACGCGCTTTGACCACTTCTCCGAGCGTGCAGCAATGATGGCGATGGGCAGGCCAAGCAGTGCGGCAAGTGTTACCGCTGAAATGACAGAGTAGAGCGTGATGATGGCACGGTCCCACCAGCCGGACAGCGCCACGAGTGTGAAGAAGACAGCCGCATAAATCGCCTGTTTGCGCCCCGCTAGCGCCAGCGCGAAGGCCACCACCAGCAAGATCAAAGCGGGGGTCGGAATAGACAGCATAAAATTACGAAACGGGATCAGGATTTTCACGTTGATAAAGGCGCGCAAAAACCCTGTAACAGCCTGAACCCCGTCTATGGCCAAGAACCCTTTAATGAGCGTGTCAAGCTCCCTGCCCTGACTGAAATCCTGTCCACGCCCGATTTCGGAAGCAATTGGCAGAACCATCGACAGCAAGGTAAAGCCGATGAAAAGTGCGATGCCAAGCAACAGCATCTGGTGGCGCTTCCAATACGGCGTGCCGCGCTCGAAATGCTCTGGTTGCTTTACGACCCATGCCTTGGACAAGCGGTCCAACATCACAGCCAGCAAGACAATCGTAACACCGATCTCGAACGAGCGGCCTAATTTGAAGCTGCCCATCATCGCCAGTAATTTCGCGCCAAGGCCCGGCATCCCGATGAACGCCGTCAAAACCACCATCGCAAGGCAGAGCATGATCACTTGGTTCACCCCCACCAGAATTTCCGTGCGTGCAGAAGGCAGATAGACGTGGCGTAGCATCTGAAACTTCGAGCAGCCGCTCATCTTGCCCGCCTCAACCACCTCGGGTGATACTTTCTGCAAACCCAACGAGGTCATCAGGATCATCGGTGGAATGGCATAGATCGTCGTGGCAACGGCACCCGCCGTTGGTCCTACTTTGAAGAAGATGACCGCAGGCAGCAGGTAGGTGAAGAACGGCAGCGTTTGAAGAACGGACAAGACAGGCTTGATCACGTTATCAACCCATTTGTACTTCCACGCTGCAATGCCCAGCGACAGGCCAATAACAAACGCAAGCGGTGCGGCAATCGCCAAAACTGACATGGTTTGCATCGCGATTTTCCATTGTCCGATAAGGGCTGTCCACACCAGCGTCCCTCCCGCCAGCAAAGCAAGACGCCAGCCGCCAAGGTAGTAACCAATAACAGCCGCAACAGCGGCCATCGCGGTCCACGGGATCGGCCCAAGGTTTGGCCAGCGGCGTTTTCCGAAGAAAATATTGCCCGAAACATCAAGCATCCACTCTAACCCACCGGTCAGAAATCGAGTCAGTTTCAGCAGCCCCAAATCGTCTTTAACGAAGTTAAATATCGTATCCAGCCAGAGCGCGAAATTGGGGACCATCGCCTCAGGAATGCGGTGCAACCATGCGGGCAACAGCCCAGAGTATTGCAATGCACCCAGCAGACCGGCGAAACAGACCAAGCCCATGGCGAGTTGGCCTCTTGTGACTGTCATCCGTGCTGCGGGCATTGTGGTGGTCGTAGCGCTCATCCTTCAGCGCCCAGCAGAATATCAAGGGCGGCCTGCCGTGATAGCGCGCCAATGAGCGCATCGCCGCGTGTCACAGGGATCAAATCACGTGTATCATTCACCAACAATCGCGCCATCGTATGCACGGTAATGCCTGCGTCAACCGGATCACCTGTGCCCGTCGCCGCTGGGTCTGCCAACACACCAGCATGCACCACACGGGCTTTGTCGATGTCCTCAGTGAATTTACGCACGTATTCTGTGGCAGGGTGCAGCACAATCTGATCGGGCGTATCGCATTGCTCAACCGCGCCATCCTTCATGATGGCAATACGGTCGGCAAGGCGCAGCGCCTCGTCAAAGTCGTGCGTGATAAAGACGATAGTCTTGTTCAGAAGTTGCTGAAGGCGCAGAAATTCATCCTGCATTTCCTTGCGAATAAGCGGGTCAAGCGCGCTAAACGGCTCGTCCAGAAACCAGATGTCAGGCTCGATCGCAAGACTGCGGGCAATGCCCACCCGCTGCTGCTGACCGCCTGAGAGTTCGCGTGGGAAATAGTCTTCGCGCCCTTCAAGCCCCACCAGTTTGACCACCTCCAGCGCGCGTTCGCGCCGTGTGTGTTTATCTTGACCGCGCATTTCCAGCGGAAAGGCGACATTGTCCAAAACTGTTCGGTGCGGCAGCAGGCCAAAGGATTGGAACACCATCCCCATTTTGGAACGGCGCAGCTCGATCAGTTCTTTCTCCGAGAGTGACATAATGTCCTGCCCCTCGACGTCAATCGTACCGCCTGTAATCTCGTGAAGGCGGGAAAAGCAGCGCACAAGCGTGGATTTACCAGAGCCGGACAGCCCCATAATGACCAGCATCTCACCTTTGTGAACATCAAGCGAGACATCCTTTACGCCGGCGATATAACCCGCTTCGCGCATGTCATCAAAACTCATCCCGGGGGTCATGTTTTTCAGAAAATCTTGGGGGTTACGTCCAAATATTTTCCATACATTTTTGCAGGAGATGACGGGGGGCTCGACTGACATAGTAATCCTTGTAGATGTGTGTCCCCGCCCGATCAGATCGGACGGGGATATGACGGGTGAAACTGCGAAAAGTTACTTCACCCAGCCTTCCCATACGTCTTTGTTTGCTTCCAGCCATGCTTCAGCGGCTTCATCGGGCTCCATTTCGTCGATATCGACCATCTTGGCCATCTCGGCGATCTGTGGGTTGGTAAAGCTCACTTGCTCGAGCACTGCATAAGCAGCAGGCCACTTCGCTTCCATGCCTTCCCAAGCTGCTTTCTTCATGTAGCCTTTGGCAGGGTTGCCACAATCAAACATCGCATCGGGGTTCGGACCTACAGCAGGATCCTTATCACATCCCTCAACCCACTCGGGAAATTCTACAAATTCACCTGGCCATACGGCTTCGGCAAAGTTTGGCGTCCAGTTAAACACAACCACAGGCCTTTTGTCGGCCTCTGCAGCGCCAATTTCAGCCCAGAGCGCCGCAGCAGATCCCGCGTTAACAACGACAAAGTCCATATCCAGCGCCGCAACACGTTCCTGACCATGCTTTAGCCAGTCCACAGGCCCGTCAAGATAGCGGCCTTTGTCACCCGTCTCTGCTGTTGCAAAGATGGCGGCGCAATCATTCAGCGCTTCCCATGATGGCAAGCCGGGGCATGCGTCTTTGGTCCACATTGGATACCACCAATCCTCGCGCGTCACCGCAGCGTGATCACCAACGTCAACGATGCCGCCTTTTTCCTGTGCCGCACGGAAAGACGCACCAAAAGCACCCTCCCATACTTCCATTTCCAGCGTCACATCGCCGAGGCGTACGGATTCGTAGACCGCTTGGCTATCTGTGGTAACGTATTCAACGTTGTTGCCGTTTGCTTCCAATATCTGGCCCATCACATTGGACATCACAATTTGACTGGACCAGTTGTGGATTGGAATGACTATCGGATCAGAGCTGTCTTCAGCGTAGGCCATAAGAGGCGTCATCGCCAGTACGCCAGCCGTCAAAGCTGTTGTCATTTTCTTCATGAGTATTCTCCCTATTTGATTGCACCTGTTGGCGGTGCCTTATGCGGCCTCAAAGGACGGGCGCGCTTGGATCATTCTTTGTGCGATTCTATCTATCGCTTCGTTCTGTCCGCCGTCACATTGGCACGATTTTCCTCACAATCAAGTTTTTTTCTTAATAGTAGGCATTGCAATCGCAAGGCTGACCGCCCAGAAAACCGAAATGTTCTTATTTTTCAGCACGAAAATCCTAAACGCTAAAGGGCAGCGCTGTGAAATCTACAGCCTCGCCACATGATAGCGTCGCCGCCTGTTCCTCAGGTAGAAGGTGTTATTGAATTGTCGCGCACGCGGAACATGTTGACCTTATTGCGATCCTGCTGCGGGCTGATGCCAAAGACCTCAATATAGGTCCGGCTCATGGCCGAGGGCGTAGAGCACCCAACTGCCAAGGCGATTTGACCTATTGTTTCCTTGCTATAGTGCAAAAGTTGGCGCGCTTTGTGCATTCTCAGGGATCGGTAGTATTGGAATGGTGTCTTGCCAGTCGCCTTATAGAATATCCGCTCAAGCTGCCGGGCAGAGACGCCCACTATGTCAGCAACATCTGCAATATTGATCGGATCTTCGAGGTTCTCTGAGAACAGATCAACCGCTTGACGGATGGCATCGGGAAGCATGTCGTTCGTGCTCTCGGCGGCAAAGGTGGGTTTGCGTTGTGTAACCCCCTGCCCGCGCACCAATGGATGCTGGAACCAACAGGCCACCTCTGTGGCGACTCCCGCTCCCAATGACGCCTCAATCAAATGCAAGGACAGATCAAACGCAGCCGAGGCCCCCGATGCTGTCATGCGCCGACCGTTGATCGCAATAACATCCTCTGTCGCGTCAACATGCGGAAACTCCGCAGCAAAGGCCGCCTCATAGCACCAGTGAACCGAAGCTGTGTGACCTTCCAGCAGTCCGGAACGTGCAAGCGGAAAGACGCCCCCGCTTACCGCCCCGATCACGGCCCCGTGGCGGGCCAGCTTGCGCAGCTTGCCTTCGGATGGCGTGGGGTTTGCGAATTTCGACGACGGCCCGCTGAGCAAAATCAGATGATCGAGACCGTCACAATGCTCAAGCGCCATTTCAGGCTCGAACCAAACCTTCGCACTCGCCTCGACTCTCTTGCCATCCTCAGAGACAAGCTTCCATCCGAATGCTGTCTTGCCCGCGATCTCGTTCGCAGCGCGCAGCGGCTCAATCATCGACGTCAGACATGCCATCGGAAAACCGGGGAAAATCAGAAAGCCAAGTTGGATAATTTCATCACGGGTCATAAATTATCCTAACAGGAATATTTTGTGGTAGACTAGCCTCAATATTCAGAAATTTTCAGCTTAATGGTTGCCAGCTTTCATTGAGACGATATTTCTCAAAGATACCTTGAAAATGGACCAGCCCATGAACTCCGTCAGCCTTGTGCAAGACCCCCACAAACTCCGTGCAAACCGTGAAAAGGTTCTGGAAGTGGCAATCGGGCGCGAAGTTCGTGCCTTTCGCCGCAAACAGGAAATCACCGTAGCAGAGCTGTCGGCGACAACCGGTCTGTCCATCGGAATGCTGTCCAAGATCGAGAATGGCAATACGTCGCCCTCTCTCACCACGCTGCAAACACTGGCAAACGCGCTGTCCGTCCCCCTCACGTCCTTTTTCCGAGGATTTGAGGAGACGCGCATGGCTGTCCACACCAAAGGCGGTGAAGGCGTTGAGCTCGAGCGAGCAGGCACCCGTGCAAACCACCAATACAATCTGTTGGGCCATATTGGCGCAAACGCCAGCGGTGTAATCGTCGAGCCATACCTGATCACCCTCTCCGATAAGGCCGATGTTTTCCCCACTTTCCAGCACGCTGGGATTGAAACGATCTATATGCTGGAAGGTGAAGTTGACTACCGCCATGGAGACAATGTCTATCCGCTGAAGCCCGGCGACTCGCTTTTCTTTGACGCCGATGCCCCGCATGGTCCCGAAGTGCTGGTCAAACTACCTGCGCGGTACGTGGCTGTGATCAGCTATCCACAAAAGGGCTGATTTTCACTTCTTTAATGCTGGCTCCGCATCAAACTCAGGCCATATCCCCGGCGAGGTCGGTAGCCCATCATCAAATTCCGACAGATAATCCAACATCATCGGCCGGTTGTCGATGAAGCCTTTGTATGCAGCCAACTCTTCGGGCAAGTCGCGGATGACACGGTGCAGGCGACGGCCCCATTTGGGCGCGGTCATCAGGTCTTGAAAGCTGCACAAGTAACAGCGGATCGGAAACACCAGCGCGTTTGAGCGTGGCAGACGGAAGAAGGTCTGCAATTCCACCCTCAGGTGCTGTTTTGAGCCAATATTTTCAGGTGTCAGCGATGCCTTCTGTATACCCCATTTATGATAGTTCTCGGGCGAGGTATCGAGCAGCGGGTTTACCGTCATAGTCCAGTTCAGCCGCCGCGCGGGTGCGCCCTGCTGAATGTTGAGAAGAAATTTCAGTGCACGCACAAATATTCCCTTCTCATGCGCCAGTGGCACTGGCGCGTGCCATTCGAAAAAATTCATGCCCAGATCGAAATCAAGGGACCAGTCCGCCTGTGTGGTAATCATCCCTGCGTCCATCCACAGGTTATCGTCACGTTGGTCCAACACCGCGAAATCACCCTGCGCCTGACGGGTAATATACTCCATCGGGCCGTAGGGTAGCGTTGTCTCGTCGAGGAAAGTGAAGGTATCGTCGATCCCCAGTGGTTTGTTCACCCAGCGCCATTGGTCGCCATCGCGGTGCAACTCAAAGAGATCGGGATAGTCCTCTGACTTGCTCACCATGATCAGCTCCAGCAGGTCCCAGCCTGCCAGTGTCATATGCGGTAACGATTGACAGCGCAGCGGATCATCCCGCAACACCATCGCACGATCACGCATCTCCGAAATGTAGTGCTCGTCCACATCGAACCGCATCTCGTAGATCGAGTCCTTAGGCCCGCCGCGATGCTGCTCCATGTTGACCGAATACATATAGCTGTCTTCGTGAAACGGGAACGGAAAGCGCTTGATCGCACGTTCGGAATTATAGAACGAATAATCGTCGCGGAAGGTCTCATCGTTGAATTGAATGGTCATGTTTATCTCCAGCCGCGTTTCTATCTTGCCACATCAATCAACCCGAAATCCAGCATCCGTTTTTCAGGCTGAGGTTTGTTAGCGATCCAATACGAGTGTTTTGCCCTCAAAACGGGACACGCAGGGCATAATGACTTTGCCGCTCTTATGCTCATTGTCATCGAGCCAATGATCGCGATGAATAAAATTACCAGCATAGTCGATGACCGCTGTTTCACATTGACCGCACGCACCGCCACGACACAGATAGGGCGCATCGACGCCTTCGCGCTCCATAGCTTCCAGCAGGCTTTCGTCCTCGCCGACCTTGATGACTTTGTTTGATACGGCCAGATTCACTTCAAACGGTTTCCCAGGTTGCGGCGCGAGGAATTCTTCATAATGGATCGCTTCACGTGGCCACCCCGCTTCCGCAGCGGTCTTGCGCACCCATTCGATCATCCCTTTCGGGCCGCAAACGTAAATATGCGTCCCCAGCGGCTGCCCAGCGAGCAGGTTCTCTAGATCAATCGCCCGCTTCTGATCATCGTAATAGATATGCGTCTCGTTCGGGTGATGGCTGGTCAGCTCGTCCACATATGAGCCAAGCGCTTCGCTGCGGCAAGCATAGTGCAGCTCCCACGCCCCCCCTATCCGTTCCAGCTCTTTGATCTGCGCAAGGAAAGGCGTGATGCCGATACCGCCTGCGACAAACAGATGCTTGCGCGCCCGCAGATCGAGCGAGAACAGGTTGACGGGGTAAGAGATCGTCATCTCGTCGCCAACAGCCACATTCTTGTGCATGAACAACGATCCACCACGCCCCTCGTCATCGCGGCGCACAGATATTGTATAGGCGCGCTGGTCCATAGGATCGGACATCAGCGAATAAGGATTAAGCCGCGTTATACTGCCTTCGCGCATTTCAACAACCGTATGCGCGCCCCCAGAAAACGTTGGCAACAGACCGCCATCTACACGCTCGAACTTGAAGCGTGTTACCAGATCATTAACCGGAGCGATGTCCGTGACTTTTACGGCGATTTTTTCCGCACCACTCATTCGTAGATCCTCTTCGGCTCAGGCACATTACCTGGATCTTCGGCATCAATGCAGACCGCCTGATACGCGGCAAGGCGGCGCGAATAGTGATCGCGCACAAACAGGTTCAGCCCGCAATGGCTACATTGAAACGGATCGGTTTCCACATCCTCGGTTATCCCTTTGCAATGCACACATTGCATCCGCCGTGCGGTTGATCCGCGATGCTCAGTCTGGATCGCGGTGTGCGGAATCCCTGCCTGCATGGCAGCGTATTGCGCCTGTCCCATAAGGCTCTCGGTCCCCGACAGATAGACCTGAAGGCCCATTCTGGCATCATTGAGAGCTTTGCGGATGCGCAATTCACCCGCGCCGTAGGTCGGGCCTGAATAGAACTGTGCAGGCTTCAAGGCCCGCAATGCGTCCTCAAAATCAGTTCCTTTGGAAATGTGAATAATATGCGCTGTTTTCATCAGGTCTGGCGTCGCTACATCGAGAATTGCTTCTGCCCCCTCCGCATCAGCGATGAATAAATGCGCGGACCCTGCACGCGGCTCAAGCGCGCCATAAACAGGGCGGCTGAGGATACTTTCGGGAAAGGTAAACTTCGACATTTAAAACCCTTGGAATGTTGGACAGGCGCAGAGTTACCCCTGCGCCCCTATCAGATCAGCCCTTCGCGGTGCGGATGGATTTATCTTTATCATAGAATGGCATCTCTTCGGCCGTCGCGGCCAGCTCTGTTCCATCCGGCTGCACAACTGCCAGTTTCGTGCCCGGCTTTGCCGCGTCCACATCAATGCGCGCAATTGCTACGCTGTAATTGTTCAGCTCCGAGGAAAGGCCATAGGTGATGACACCAACATCTTTGCCGTTGCGCATCACCCGGGCAAACATCTCCATTTGATCCATGCTATCGCTCAGCTGGACGCCATAGATCTTGAACCGCTCTTTGCCCTTGGCCGCATAGTGGTTTTCTGCCCCGATAAACCCAACCTTGTCTGGCGAAACAGTGAATTCCAACCCCAACTCCCACAGCGTGTCACCGCATGGCTCATCCGCGAACGGGAATGTCTCTGAATTGTCACCGGGATAGAACAGCAGATAGCTTTCAATCCTCAGCATATCGAGCGTGGAGAACTGGCACGGGCGCACGCCCATATCCTTACCAGCGTCCAGAATGTTATCCCAAAGATGCACGGCATCCTTACTACGGCAAAATATCTCGTAGCCTCTCTCGCCAGTATAGCCTGTTCGGCTTATCATCACATCACGGCCAAACAAGCGCGTCTGCATAATGCCGAAATAGGCCAGATCGCGGATCGCTGGGATCTCCACAGCCAGAAGATCAACAGATAGTGGCCCCTGCAACGACAGATCATGCAGATCATCATCAAACAGCACACTACAGTTCTTGTTTGCGGCGACGGTGCCCAATTGCTCAAGCCCCGCACCTGTTCCAAGGACGACCATCCATGAATTCACTGCGAGGTGGTAGATGATACAGTCATCAATGAACTTGCCGTCAGAGTTCAGGATCGATGCATAGGTCGAGCGGCCGGGCGCAATTTTCTCAACGTTACGTGTTGTCACACGGTCAATAACATAAGCCGCATCAGCACCCACCACATGGGCCTTCTTCAGGCCCGACACATCCATCAGTCCCGCCTTGGTGCGAATTGCTTCGTAGTCTGCTTTCGCGCGCTCAGGCGTATGGTCATAGAACCAGGCAGTTCCCATGCCGTTCCAATCATCAAGCTCGCCGCCGATTGCTGCGTGGCGTGCGCCCAGTGCGGAGTGTCTCCATAGAATGGCCATGTGTGTATCTCCTGTTTTCGACTCTGATTTGTTGAAAGGTATTCAGCCCCACTCAAATCAAAAAAGCAAGAATAAGAAGCAACTTTATTTCCTGATAGGCAAATAGCCGAAAAGGGCCACCCATTGAGGCAGCCCTTTCATCGTCCCTATTTCACCGGTTCGTTAGCGGTCGAACATCTTGGCTTTGGCCGTTTCTGAGCGTTGCCCGATCACAAGAACAACTACACAGATTATCGCGGCTACTGCAGTTGCAATTCCAGGCAGCGCACCGCCCCAGCCCATGAACATTGCGCCATCAACAACGCTCCAGCTTACTTCTTCATATGGAAACATCAGTTTCTCCTTTCAATATCATTATTCTGCGGGATGGGCCGGTGTAACAGGTGCGTCACCACCCCATTCGGGATAGCCCTCGGCAGGGACTTTCACGAGGTCCATACCAGCCAGCTCAGCGCCTTCGCGGATGCGCAGCATACCGAATTTGTTCAAAACCCATGAGCAACCAAAACCAGGTACAAATCCCAGCAGGAAGAAGACTACCGCACCGATGATCTGACCCAAAAGGTTGATCGTTGGCACTTCCCCTACAGCGCCCTGCAGCGACGGATAGCCCGCGCCCCAGATGCCCAGCATGACTACGCCATAGAGACCAATCGTTCCGTGGACGGTAACAGCCCCCACCGCATCATCGATGCCGCGGTTCTCCAGCCAATCCGCACAAGGCTTGAGAATAAGACCCGCCGAGAAGGCAATAATGAACGCCATAGCCGGGAAGTAGATATCCAGACCAGAAGCCGTCGAGATGATACCGGCTAGAGCGCCCGACATCATCCAGAACGGATCACGAGTGAACAACCAAGACCCGATGATACCACCTGCAATCGCCATCAGAATGTTAAACGACAGCGCAGACAGGGTAATTGGCGTGCCGTATATCGTCGCCATCTTATCCCCGTACCACGACCATGCTTCACCCGGTACAATCACACAGGCCATTAAGAAGCCCCAGAAACCTACAATAATCAGCATCAAGCCGACTACAGTGAGCGGCATATTGTGACCCGGAATGTGGTTGGCTGTGCCGTCTGCGTTAAACTTGCCGATTCGTGGTCCAAGATTGATCAGAACGCCAAGCGCGAAGAAACCGGCAACCGCATGCACAAGACCGGCAGCACCAAAATCATGAACGCCCCACTGCGTCACCAGCCAGCCATCCGCATGCCAGCCCCAAGCAGCCGCAACAACCCAAGCAAACGAACCAAGCACAACAGCAAGAATGATAAAGCCGATAGTCTGGATGCGCTCGATCACAGCACCCGACATGATAGATGCCGTCGTGGCTGCAAACATAGCGAATGCACCGAAGAAGACACCTGAGGCATTGTCAGCAATGTTTGGCCCCATGTATTGGGCGCTCTCGCCCCAACCCAATGCGATGGATGCGGCGTAAGCACCGCCAGATATACCTGCAGGTCCCGCAGAACCCGTGAAACCCGTCGGCAACGCCCAATAGAGATACCAACCAAAGAAGTAGAAAGTCGGGATCATAAATGCGAAAGCCAGGATGTTCTTCACACCCGAAGACAACACATTCTTTAGACGTGATGACCCCATCTCATATGCCAAGAACCCAGCGTGGATGATGATCATCAACGGAATCGTCAGATAATAAAACGCTTCGGCAAACATCGTGTTGGTCACAGCGGCGGCTGCACTTCCCGCCTCAAGCTCGGCCAGTTTAGCGGCCAGTTCGGCAATTTGTTCTTCCATCGTTGTTTCCCCACATTGGAATTCTATTGGCTGCGACCTTGTTTTGAAGTGCCGGTCACTGGCGGATGTTAAGCATGATCTTGTACTTTGACCTACCATTTTTTGCCTTAAGTGAAATAATGTTTCCTGACGGTTGAGTTCTTTGGAATTGATGATAGCGTTCAGTAGAACTGCGACATTTACGTCGCGCACTGAGTCGGGGACAAAAATATGTGCGGAATTGTTGGCCTATTCCTGAAGGACAAATCGCTGGAGCCAAAACTCGGCGAAATGCTGACGTCGATGCTGATCACCATGACGGACCGCGGTCCTGACAGCGCGGGCATAGCGATTTATGGCGGCGAAACAGCTGGCCGTACCAAGATGACGGTCCAATCGGATACACCTGATACATCTTTTGCGGGCCTCGACGATAAGTTGTCGAAAGCCTTGGGTGGCAAAGTGGGGATGTCCGTAAAGAGCACCCATGCCATTCTAGATCTACCCACAGGATCCACTACAAAAGCGCGCAACGCCCTGGTCGAGATCGACAGCACCATCCGCATGATGAGCCGCGGTGACAGCCTCGAGATTTACAAGGAAGTGGGCCTACCGAAGGATGTGGCAGCGCAGTTCGACCTTTCGAAAATGTCCGGTACACATGGAATAGGTCACACCCGCATGGCCACAGAATCTGCCGTGACAACCATGGGTGCGCACCCCTTCAACACAGGTGACGACCAATGCCTCGTGCACAATGGCTCGCTGAGCAACCACAACTCCCTACGCCGCAAATTACGCCGTGACGGTATCCACATCGAGACGGAGAATGACACAGAGGTTGGCGCCGCCTATCTCACCTGGCAGATGCAGAACGGTGCTACGCTTGGCGAGGCGCTTGAGCGCAGCCTCGATGATCTTGACGGCTTTTTTACCTTCGTTGTGGGCACCAAAGACGGCTTTGGTGTTGTGCGTGATCCCATCGCCTGCAAGCCCGCCGTAATGGCAGAAACTGATCAATATGTGGCGTTTGGATCAGAATACCGCGCGCTGGTTGATCTGCCCGGCATTGAAAACGCGCGTGTTTGGGAGCCTGAGCCCGCAACCGTCTATTTCTGGAGCCATGACACGGCCCCCACCACTACCAAGAAGGCCGCCTGATATGCAGACACTCGACCTACAGGACATCGGCCTACGCGAAGTTAACAAAACGCTTCATGCCCAATCATCCGAGACGAACCAGACGGCTTGGACCATTGAGAATGCAAAAGGTGCGCATGCAATTGCCTGCGGTCTGGACGCGCCGATCGAAGTCACCGTCAAAGGCTCCACGGGCTACTATTGCGGTGGAATGAACCAGCAGGCGATCGTGAACATCCACGGTTCTGCTGGTCCCGGGACGGGTGAGAACATCATGTCCGGCAAGATCGTGATCGAGGGGGACGCAAGCCAGTACCTTGGCGCCACTGGTCATGGCGGCTTGATTGTTGTCAAAGGCAACGCCTCCTCGCGCTGCGGTATTTCCATGAAAGGCGTGAACATCGTCGTGCAGGGAAACATCGGTCATATGTCCGCCTTCATGGGCCAATCAGGCAACCTTGTCGTCTGCGGTGATGCTGGCGAGGCCCTTGGCGATAGTTGCTATGAAGCACGTTTCTTTGTGCGTGGTACGGTCAAATCCCTTGGCGCGGATTGTGAGAAGAAAGAGATGCGCCCCGAGCATATCGAAATTCTGCGGGGCTTGCTCGACGAGGCTGGCATAGACGCCGACCCGGATGATTTTACGCGTTACGGCTCTGCTCGAAATCTATACAACTTCGACGTTGATAACGCTGCGGCGTATTAAGGATACAACAGATGAATAACCAAGACCCCAAGCGTATCCCGACCACAACGCCGCGCCTTTCTGCGACGTTCACACCCGACGTAAACAGCGACATCCGTCGCGCGGCCGCCACCGGCATTTATGACATTCGTGGCGGTGGCGCGAAGCGTAAGCTGCCCAGCTTTGATGACCTGCTGTTTATGGGGGCCTCCATTTCGCGCTACCCGCTCGAAGGCTACCGCGAGAAATGCGAGACATCCGTTATTATTGGTGGTCTGCACGCGGAGAACCCAATCCACCTCGATATCCCGATCACCATTGCGGGCATGTCCTTTGGTGCATTGTCCGGCCCGGCCAAGGAGGCTTTGGGCCGCGGTGCATCTGCTGCTGGTACCTCGACTACCACTGGCGATGGCGGCATGACGCCCGAAGAGCGCGGCCATTCCAATAAGCTGGTCTATCAATACCTCCCCTCTCGCTATGGGATGAACCCCGATGATCTGCGGCGCGCCGATGCAATCGAGATCGTTGTCGGCCAAGGCGCGAAACCCGGCGGTGGCGGTATGCTATTGGGTCAAAAGATAAGCGACCGCGTGGCCGAAATGCGCAATCTGCCCAAAGGTATCGACCAACGCTCCGCCTGTCGCCACCCTGACTGGACAGGTCCGGACGATTTGGAAATCAAGATTCTTGAACTGCGCGAGATAACAGGCTGGAAGGTACCGATCTATGTAAAGGTCGCCGGCGCTCGGCCCTACTATGATGTCACGCTGGCGATAAAAGCAGGCGCAGACGCCATCGTTCTGGACGGTATGCAAGGCGGCACAGCAGCCACTCAAGATGTATTTATCGAACATGTAGGCCAGCCAACCTTGGCGATCATTCGCCCCGCTGTCCAAGCGCTTCAAGACCTCGGCATGCACCGCAAGGTCCAGTTGATCTTATCAGGCGGCATCCGCTCTGGCGCGGATGTGGCCAAGGCGATGGCGCTTGGCGCTGACGCAGTTGCCATCGGCTCCGCAGCACTCATCGCACTTGGCGATAATGATCCGAAATATGAGGCTGAATACAATGCGCTCGGCACAACTGCCGGTGCGTATGATGACTGGCACGAGGGCCGCGATCCTGCTGGTATCACTACGCAAGATCCTGATCTGATGGCACGGTTTGACCCCATTGAAGGGGGCCGCCGCCTTAAGAATTATCTCAAAGTCATGACTTTGGAGGCGCAGACTATTGCGCGGGCCTGTGGCAAAAACCATCTGCATAATCTTGAGCCAGAAGATCTGGTGGCGCTGACGATGGAGGCCGCCGCAATGGCGCAAATCCCGCTGGCAGGGACCAACTGGTATCCCGGCAAACCAAACACATCTTATTGATCCAAAACGAAGGCGCGGCTGATTTCAGACCGCGCCTCACTCTTTCCACAACAGGGAACAAATCGCATGGCAACTGACCTCGCAAAATTCGCAGCCGACAATGGCATCAAGTATTTCATGATTTCCTTCACCGATCTGTTTGGTGGACAACGCGCCAAACTGGTCCCCGCCCGCGCCATTGCTGATATGCAAGAAGATGGCGCAGGGTTTGCAGGCTTTGCGACTTGGCTTGATCTGACACCTGCCCACCCCGACATGCTCGCCGTGCCTGACCCCGAGGCGGTGATTATCCTGCCATGGGATAAAGAGATCGCATGGGTGCCCGGCAACTGTGTGATGGAGGGCGAAGACGTGGCCCAAGCGCCGCGTAACGTGCTGCGTAAACTGATCGCAGAAGCCTCCGAGGAAGGGATGCACGTCAAAACAGGGATCGAGGCCGAGTTCTTTCTGCTCACACCCGCAGGCGACCAGATTAGCGATGAATATGATACCGCCGCAAAGCCCTGCTACGACCAGCAGGCCTTTATGCGCCGCCTTGATGTGATCCGCGAAATTGCCGATCACATGCTGGAATTGGGCTGGAACCCCTATCAAAACGACCACGAGGATGCGAATGGCCAGTGGGAAATGAACTGGGATTTCGACGATGCGTTGAAGACCGCAGATAAACACAGTTTTTTTAAATTTATGGCCAAGTGCGTAGCCGAAAAGCACGGATATCGCGTGACCTTCATGCCCAAACCGATCGAGGGTCTGACCGGAAATGGTTGCCACGCGCATGTCTCTGTCTGGGACGCAGCAGGTGCCGACGCCAAGGTAAACGTATTTGCTGGCGAGGGCACCGGCCAGACCGGCGAAGTGGGACTGTCAGAGCGCGGCAAACACTTCCTTGGCGGTATTATGAAACACGCGAGCGCTTTGGCGGCCATCACTAACCCTACCGTCAACAGCTATAAACGCATCAACGCCCCGCGCACCATCTCAGGGGCCACATGGGCGCCCAACACGGTGACATGGACAGGCAATAACCGCACCCACATGGTCCGCGTGCCCGGCCCCGGTCGGTTTGAGCTGCGCCTGCCGGATGGTGCCGTGAACCCCTATCTGCTTCAGGCGATCATCATCGCGGCAGGCCTGTCCGGCATCCGCTCCAAGGCTGATCCTGGCAAACGCCACGACATCGACATGTATGCGGAGGGTCACACGATCAGGGACGCGCCCGAACTACCTTTGAACTTGCTCGACGCACTGCGTGCCTATGATGCGGACGAAGGGTTAAAGGCTGCCATGGGTGAGGAGTTTTCGGCCGCCTATCTCAAGATGAAGATGCAGGAATGGAACGATTTCTGTAACCACTTCTCTTCATGGGAAAAAGCGAACACAATGGATATCTAGGCGATAACGCCCCTTCACATGCGAAGGGGCGGACATTACCCCAACCATCCTGACCGTAGAGCGATGGTCGCATACCAAAGCAATGCTGCGCCAACCAAAGTTGACAACAGTACTGAAGGCACAACTCCGATAAGAATAATTGTGAAAACACCTGTCAGCAGGATGCCCATTAGAGACAGAATAAACACCGGAGCGGCAACCTTGCGACGCAAGAGCAATAAGATGCATCCCACTGCACCACCATAGACACCAACGGCAAAGGCCGCAGTCGCCCATGCGGGGCGCGCATTGATAATTAGTTGATACACCTCAGGCATTTGCGCGACCGATGAAGGGTTCGTCTGCACGATATAGTTCAGACACCCTACCAGATACCAAACAAGCCCCAGAACTGCGGCAACCCAAAAAGTAAAATGTGGTTTTGTCTGAGCCATGCAGGCACCTCTTGTTTAGTTTGTGGGCTTAAAGTCGGGCATCGGCAGCATGCCACACTAATTTCCCAAAAGGAAAATTAGTTTACTTAAAATCCCAAATATATGTACTATCGGGATGAATAACTTCACTGCAGGAGCGCGTATCATGACCAAGAGAATTGCTATTATCGGGGCTGGCCCATCAGGGCTGGCGCAGATGCGCGCGTTTCAATCCGCAGCGGCACAGGGCACCGACATCCCCGAGATCGTCTGTTTCGAGAAGCAATCGAATTGGGGTGGTTTGTGGAACTACACATGGCGCACTGGCCTTGATGAATACGGCGAACCTGTGCATGGCTCCATGTACCGCTACCTGTGGTCCAACGGTCCCAAGGAAGGTCTGGAATTTGCGGATTACTCTTTCGAGGAACACTTTGGCAAACAAATCGCCTCCTACCCGCCCCGCGCCGTGCTGTTCGATTATATCGAGGGCCGGGTGAAAAAGGCAGGTGTGCGGGACTGGATCAAGTTTGAGACCGCCGTGCGCTGGGTTGAAAAGGACGGGGAAAAGTTCAACGTTACTGTCTGCGACTTGCCCAACGACAACACCTACACCGAAGCGTTCGACCACGTCATCGTCTGCTCGGGTCATTTCAGCACACCCAATGTCCCACAGTTCGACGGCTTCGAGAGCTTTAAGGGCCGCGTACTCCATGCCCATGATTTCCGCGACGCGATGGAGTTCAAGGACAAGGATATCCTCATCGTCGGCACAAGCTACTCCGCCGAGGATATCGGCAGCCAGTGCTGGAAATACGGCGCAAAATCCATCACAGTCAGCCACCGTACCGCTGCGATGGGATATGACTGGCCGGACAACTGGTCCGAGGTCCCATTGCTCACTCGGATTGACGGCAACACTGCCCACTTCAGGGACGGCACAAGCCGCGATGTGGATGCGGTTATTTTGTGCACCGGCTACAAACACCACTTCGCTTTCCTGCCAGACAATCTGCGCCTCAAAACGGCAAACCGTCTGGCCTCGGCGGATCTCTACAAAGGGGTCGCATACGTGCATGAGCCTGCGCTGTTCTATATCGGCATGCAGGACCAGTGGTTTACCTTCAACATGTTCGACGCGCAGGCATGGTATATCCGCGATGTCATTCTGGGCCGGATCACTTTGCCAGATGCCGCCGCAATGCAAGCGGATGTGGCAGACCGCATCGCCCGTGAGGACGCAGGCGCAAACGATTATGACGCCATCTGGTATCAGGGCGACTACATCAAGGAACTGATTACCGAAACGGATTACCCCACCTTTGATGTAGAGGGTGCCTGTCAGGCTTTCAAATCTTGGAAAAGCCACAAAAAGGCGGGCATCATGACATTCCGCGACAACGGCCATAAATCCGTGATTACTGGCACAATGGCCCCAAAACACCACACACCATGGAAAGACGCGCTGGACGACAGTCTAGAGGTTTATCTACAGAACTAACGCTTCTGAACACGCACAAAGATAAGGGTTTGCTGCAAAGCACCTTTGTCTTTGTATGACACTGCAAATTCCTGCCCGTTTTGCTCAAACATCCGCAGGTCGTAGGCGTCCGGATGATTGACGGAGCTGTCAGATGTCATGGTGGCCTCAGGCCCGAGGCACGTTGCCAATGCAGTGACCAAGCCTTCAAAGGCCTGTCCTGCCACATCCGACCGATACTCGAACGACCAATTGCAATGCACGTGCCTGCCTCCTGACAACGCGAGTGATGTTCGGCAATCGGCTGCTCTCTCGGACAGAGGCATTGTTCCAGAAAGCGATGCCGGAAGAGTAAGCACTTGCGTCATAGTCGATCCGGCCAGCGCGTCAATGTCCGCGCAAAACGTATCAGCGGCGCAGGCAGCCGCCCCGCAAAATGCGAACGCGCAACTCAATATCCGCATTGCACTCACACCTCTTCCCAATCCGCTACATCATTAATCAAAACTATCGCCACCCGTTGAAAAATGACTCTTAACTTCTCAACATGTGGCCCGCGATGTCCCTCATCGTCTAACGCCTTGTTCATACACGCCATCCAATTATCCGCATCAGCCTGCCGTATCGGAACATGTGCATGCATGAGCTTTACATCCATATGCCCGTGTTTCTCTTTGTAATAAGGCCTGCCACCCATAAAACCGGATAGGAAATTGAACTGCTCGGTCCGCGCATGGTCAATGCCATGCCCTCGTCCGTGCAAACGGCGTAAATTCGAACCTTCGGGCAATGTCTCGACAAGATCGTAAAACTGCTCAACCAACGTTCGTAGGGCGCTTTCGCCACCAATGTCGTCCAGTGCCGTCATACCCTACTCCGCAAAAAGGTGTTCACCCTCGATAACCTTGAATGATGTGGGCGGCGTTGTCTTGCTCACCCAATACCAGTCGCCCGCATATTCCATTACAAACCATCCATGCCATTCCGCTTCGCGGGGCCAGATGCTTTGGTACTCCTCCCCCTGCACACGCCATTCACCCTGCGCAGAGCGAGTGCCTTCCTGCGCATAGATGGTCGAGCCATCGGGGTCGAAATACTGGCGATAGCTTACGCCATTCCACTTGCCGACCGCAGTATTACCCGACAGCAGAACGGTAATCTCGTGCGCGGCGAGTTTCACCGACTGCGCATGTGCCATACCTGCACCCATAAAAACCGCACAGATGCAGGCAAACCGGATCACGAACGCGGACGCGATTTTGTCGGGTCAAACGCGGCAAGGTTCTCGGCAATCACTGCTGGTATACGTTTCTGGTGACCATCCAGCTTGCCAATTTCAATGGCTGTGCCCGGGGCAGCATGAGCGACATCTATCCGCGCCATCGCCACGTTTTTACCCAACAACGGTGAGCGTATGGCTGATGTCACCTCACCGATCTGCGCACGCCCGATATGGACGCAATCGCCATGCCCCACATCCACATTGCTGTCGATTTCAATGCCCACCATCTTGCGCATCGGGTTTTCCTTGCGGCGGATCAGGGCATCGCGGCCCATGAAATCATCCGTTTTGGATTTCAGCGGCACGGTAAACCCGATGCCTGCTTCAAATGGATCTGTTTGATCACTGAAATCGTAACCGGCAAAGATGAGCCCAGCTTCAATCCGAACCATATCCAGCGCATCAAGGCCCATCGGCTTGATCCCGTGTTCTTGCCCTTCATCCCAAATGGCATCAAAAATCTCGGCGCAATCTTTGGGGTGGCACATGACCTCATAGCCTAATTCACCCGTGTACCCTGTGCGACTGAGGACAAAGGCTGTACCGCTTTCATTATAAAGACGCGCAGGCGTAAACCGGAACCAACCCAAATGATCAAACTGTGGATTATGCGGGGCAGTCCAGACCAGCTTGCGTAGCAAATCGCGGCTTTCCGGCCCTTGTACAGCGACATTGTGCAACTGGTCGGTGGAAGAACGGATCAGCACTTTTAGTTCTAACTTCTCCGCCAACTCGCGCAGCCATTCACCGCCGTAATCAGCCCCACCAATCCAACGGAAATTGTCCTTGGCCAAACGGAATACCGTGCCATCATCGACCATCCCCCCATGCTCGAAACACATGGCCGTATAGACAACGCCACCAATCGGTAGCGTCTTCATGTTGCGGGTAAAGGCATATTGGCATAGCGCCTCGGCGTCCGGTCCCATAATCTCGAACTTGCGCAGGGGCGACAGGTCCATGATCACGCATTTCTGGCGGCAGGCGTGGTATTCTTCAATCGGTCCCGCATCGGTATAGCAACTGGCCAGCCAATAGCCGTTATACTCCACAAAGTTGCGCGTGTGTTCGGCGAATTTGTCGTGGAAACCTGTCTGCTTGGTCATTTTCGGCTCCGAATCTGGGGTCACACGGGTCGCAATTGCCCGTTGAAATGTTTCTTTACCGCTGTAAGTGCGGACGTGAATATCTGTTGGGTTCCAACCATTAGCGGCTGTTGTGTCATCAGGACAGGCAGAGCTGACGCAGACGATATCGGTAAGCGCACGCAGCAGCACATAATCACCAGGGCGCGACCACGGCTCGTCCGCGTACATCACGCCATGATCATCCAACGACGTGTTGAAGAAGAAGTTGATCGCCATCCAGCCACGGCGCGGAGCGACACCATGGTCTTTGAGCGCGTGATTGAAATTGGTCGAGCAATTTACATGACCGGGATAGCCTGTGTCGTTGTAATATTTCTCGGTACAGGCCATCGCGAAGGCATCATGGCGCCCGCAGGTATCCTGCACCACCTCTACCAGTGGGAGCATTTCCTGATCATAGTACTTCGCATGCAATCCCGGCATCGGATAGGCATGCCCCATCAGCGTGCGCGTGGTGGTAACATCCAACGCATGCTCGATGCCCTTGTCCAACTTGCGCGCCGAGAAACACTCGAAATCAGAACACTGGCGCCCGTCCACATCCATAATCTGAATGTAGTCACCAGCCTTCACAAAGTACGATTCAGCTGTTTGCGTATGCACGCGGATGTCCGCAATGGGATCTGCCAGAGGATCAGGCAGCTTGAAACGGGTGTGCATCTTGAGCGTGGCCCGCTTGATCATAACCGTCAGGGAGGTCGCAGTATCCTGACGCTCGAAATCCATCTTGCCCGCTGGTGCCGCTATGATAACGGTTCCCTCTCGCGAGGCGGCAAACGACGCTTCGGATTTGGCAGGGCTGGTTGCCTCGAAAAGGTGCACAGCCTCTGCCTTACCTAAATCTATCTTGCGGGCATCCAGCCCCATGCGCAGTCCGCGCAGGGATTGATCATCACTGATAAGCAGCGCTTTGAGCCCGCCTGCATCTCCATGGGCCGTGGCGCCGATGAGGCCCGCATCACTGCGCCCGGATGCGTCAATCACAACAATCTCGCAGCGCTGACCGCCTTCATCATTGATCACCGTCAACTGGTCTCCCGCCTCCAGAGGGATAAGCACAGCACCCTGCCCTTCAACAACATAGCGTTCAGTCCCGCGCGGCAGCGAGAACACATTCGGCTGGATAATCTTGCTGGGTTTCGGTGGACCCGGCTGTACTCTAGGGTAGTCGTCTAACATTGAGGTTCTCCAGGCCACCCAGTGTTGCATGAGCGGAATAAATATTTAACAGTGAGAATACATACCCAAAGCGCCACATCAAACAAAATCGGACCAAATGACCAGTCACTTCACCAATTTCATAGGCTGGATCCTGTTTGCACTCTCTGCAATCGGGTTTTGCTTCGCATCTATCTTTGATTTCTGGGCAACGTTGGGGTCGGTATCCTATATGCTTGGCTGTCTAACCTTTATGATTCTCTTTTTCAGGTGCGATGAATGAACACCCTTGCCCTTGGCATGATCGCAGCCTTGTGTTGGGGCTTCCACGACATCTGCGTGCGCTTCCTCAGTCAGAAAACGCCTCTCAGTGCATGCATCTTTACCGTGCTGCTAACGGGACTGGTGTTTCACCTTGGGCTGATGGGTGTCACGGGTGGGTTTGCACCTTTGCCAGCTGAGGCGATGTGGCTCTCCATTGGTGCAGGCGGGTTCTTTGTCTTGGCAACGTTCGGACTATATCACGCTTTCAAACGCGGGCCGGTGCGGCTTGTAGCCCCCCTTATCGCCTCCTATCCCATACTTTCCGTCGGGCTTGCCGCGGCAAACGGTACTGTCATCACACCGTTGCAATGGTTCGCTGTTGCCGCAATCGTTTTGGGTGTTGCGACGGTTGCGGCCCTGTCCGACACCAGCACCGGTGAGGCACCGCCGAAAGGTCCTACGATTTTGTTCTCACTAATCTCAGCAGTGGGGTTTGCCGGGACATTCGCCCTTGGACAGCACGCCGCAGAGCTGAGCGGCGAGATGCCCACGACATTGGTCACCCGCATCCTTGCGGTGGGGCTGACCATTCTGATCCTTCTGGCGTTCAAACTGCCGTTCTGGCCGGGCAAGCGCGCGCTGCCCCTCCTCATCGCTATGGGTATCGCAGACGGCATTGCGCTGTTGTGTGTGCTCGCAGCGGGCAGCCTGCCCGACCCCCAGTATGCCGCCGTAACATCGTCAATGTTTGGATTACTAACAATCTTACTGGCATGGTTTTTGCTTAAAGAGCGAATGTCCTTACACCAATGGGGCGGCTGTATTGTTGCCTTCTGCGGCGTCGGGTATCTGGCGCTATAGCCAGACCCGTCATGAAGGTGGACATGTTCATCCTGGAAATACCGAATTCAAGAAGCATAGGGCCGCGTAAACAGGGACTGTGACGCAAAGGTTTTACGGCTGAGATAGATCTGTACGAAACATGTCACAAAGCGCTTTCACGCGCATCATTCGGAGTGCGATTAGCTGATCCACGGTCACGCTTTGGGCCTTCATGGCGTCGCGCACCATATTTATTGCTTTCAGGGCAGGTGATCTCGATCTACGAAAACTTTAATGAAAAATACAAACTGTACCTGACAAGTGCAGTAGGAACCAAAGCATAGGATAAATAGTTCAGAGGGCCAGCAGCACGAAGTCTCAAAAGAACTCAGGCGTATTCAGATCCTCCGGAGGCGCTAAATTGCATATCACGTCCTCGGGAAGCGCATTCACAAGCTCCGTGACTTCGCTCTTAGATATGCTTTGTGTGCCAACCACTCCCCCCATGGGAGATTAGAAGATCTCCTTTTGTCAAAGATACAGGACGGTAAATTGCACCTTTACCGCTATGATTTGGAGAAGCAACGTATCGAAATACGACGTTCTAAGTCAGATTAATGTCCGCACAGATAATCCATGAAGTGCATTTTCTAAATCCTGAGAAACTATGCTACAAATGATCCACCCAAAAAGCATACGGTTTCAGCCCTCGAATGTTTCGGTCCATCTCTCGGGTAGTGGTCGACCAAACCCAATAGTGTAAACATCAGAACTGCGATGTTATTGAGAGGATAGGGACCGACACAACTATTCAACCCATTCGCCTATTTCGTAGCCCTTCTCTTTCAAGGATGACTTCAAAAGCCTGCGGATCATCTCTGGCCTGCTCGGATCATCCCC
>RCNE010000284.1_pt1 | contig 27335 bp, 24 predicted proteins | sample 2041361 | NCBI WGS metagenome assembly RCNE01 (sample SAMN09708229, study PRJNA481090) | Marine sediment metagenome, whole genome shotgun sequencing project. | reverse complement strand
CGGGCCAGCGCTTCGCTCCGGCCCGCTACCCCATCCATTTGTCCGGTCCCGAGTACTCATTCCTCGGAATCCGGAGCCCGGGCACGAGATCGCGTTCGGGCACGACGACGATGGACTTGGGGTGGGTCGGACAGGCGAATTCGCACAGGCCGCAGCCGGTGCAGGCGCCGGAACCCACGAGCGGACGGCTGCCGATCATCATGAGCGCCTTGTCGGGATAGGGGCAGGCGCTGTAGCAGCGGGTACAGAGCTCGCCCTTGAATGTGATGCAATGCCTCGGATCGACTTTGGCGATGCCGATCCGGACTCGCTCAGGACCACCCTCGGGGACGACAAGCGCGCCATCGGGACACGCGGCGATGCATGGGAGATCGTCACACAGACGGCATGGCTTGACATTCGGGTTGATGGCGGGCAGCTTTCGTCCGTCCTCTTCTTCAATGGTGATGATCGCCTCGACCGGACAGACCGGAATGCAGTCGCCGCAACGGGTGCAGGCCGCGAGAAAGTCCTCGTCGGGGGTGAGGGCTCCCGGTGGCCTCAGCACCTTTGCCGGATCCGGTTTTCCGGCCTTGGCAACGACCTTGGAGGCATCGCGGAAGGGGTCGAACCACTTGGTGAGAAAGTCGCGGCGAGAGGATCGGTTCTTCTCGCTCATCCGGCGGCTTCCACGGGGATGGGAATCTCCTCCCAGGCGACGGCGTCCTTGATGCGGTGGACCTCCGTTTGTTCGAGGGCATCGGCGACCAGGTCGTCGACGCTGAGTTCCGCCTCGGCTGCGTCGAGTTCATCGGCGAAGGACTTGGTGGCGGGGTTCTCAGGCAAGAGAAAGGAGCAGCAGTCGAAGTGGGGGAGGATCGAGAGTTCGAATGAACCCGCCATCCTGGCGATGTTGATGATCTGTTGTTTGTCGAGACCGATGAGCGGTCTGAGCACCGGCATCGATGTCACGGCCTCGATGGCCGCCATGTTCTCGATTGTCTGAGACGCCACCTGGCCGAGGCTCTCGCCGGTGACCAGCGCGCGGGCATTGAATCGGCGCGCCGCCCGCTGGGCGAGCCGGAACATGAACCGGCGGTAGAGCAGGACCCGGAGCGGGGCCGGACACCGGGCCGCGATCTGTTCCTGGATCTCGAGCAGGGGAACCATGGCGAGACGGGCCTGGCCCTGGTAGCGGTTGAGGACCCGCACGAGATCGTGGACCTTTTCGAGGCTTGCCGGATCGGTGCGAGGAACCGAGTGGAAGTGGACGAAGTCGAGCCGCATCCCACGCTTCATCATCATGTAGGCGGCGACGGGAGAGTCGATCCCGCCCGAGAGCAGACAGCAGGCGCGGCCGCCCACCCCGACGGGGAGGCCGCCGGGTCCGGGAACCCTCCTCGTCCAGACGAAGATACCGTTCTCATCGACCAGAACGTGGATGGTGAGATCGGGATCCTTCAACCTGACCGGCCAGCCGGTCTTTTCCTGGACAAATGAACCCAACGAGCGCTCGATCTCGGGGTTTGTCATGGGGAAGGTCTTGTCGGAGCGCAGGCAGCGGACCGCAAAGGTGTCGGGTGAGATTCCCTCGAGCTGGGGTTCGATGGTGGCCTCGAGATCGGCCATGGTGAATCCGGCGTGCTCCACCGCCATGATGCCGCCGAGACCGAAGACCGTGTGCAGCCGGCGCGCGGCCTCGGCGAAATCGACAGGTTCGGAAAAACTGATGAGGACCCGCCATGCCGGTCGGGTGACCGCGGCGACGGGGAGGTCAACCAGGGCGCTTCGGACGTTCTCGGTCAGCTTCCGCTCGAACCATTTGCGGTTGCCGCCCTTGAGGCTGATCTCGTTGGTCGTTGCAAGGACTTGGGTGACGCGATTCATGGGGAGAGGATACTCGAAACTCGTAGATCGTTGCTCGAGGAACGATTCAAACGGGAACGGGATCGGGAGGGGGAGAGGATCATCACGGGAACGGGAACGGGAACGGGTACGGGAACGGGATCGGGAACGGGTACGGACACGGAAACGGAAACGGACACTGAGACGGACGCTACCCCGGTCATCGGGAGATCGGCGACAATGGACTCATGGCTGAACTCGCCTTCACCGAACGCGACGCCGCCCTCGCCTGGGCGCGCGCGTACAACACTCATGACCCGTCGGTTTTGGAGCCGATTCTCGCCGATGATGTGCGGGTGATGTCGCGGTGGGTGGTCAATGACCTGGTGGGGCGGGATGGATACCTCGGTTATCTGAGATCAAAATACGCGACCTTTGAAAAGACCTGCTCGGTGGTTCGAGTCGAGATCGGGGAAACCCCCGGAGGGTCGGCGAGTTCACCGGGAAGGCCCTGTGCGTTGATCGAACAGGACGGTTCGCTGATTGCGACGGTCCTGTTCGATGTCGTCGGTGGAAAGCTGAGCCAGATCTCACTCGGTCCATTCCCGCCACCGGACGAATGTCGAAGATGGGGGGAGTTTCCGGGATTCGATTCCGATGAGGAACTCGTCAACTGACGATCTTCCTCGGGACCCGAAGGTGACGGTCTACGCCAGGGTCTGGTCGATGAGTCTGAGCAGGATTTCGAGCAATCCCATCTGATCCATGTCTTCGGGATTGGCAAGGAAGGCGTCGAGTTCGGCATCTCGCCCGGCGAGGTGCGAGAGACCGTCCCGGAGTTCTTCCGTGATGGTGCCTTTGCCGAGCTGGCTCATGGACCAAGTCAGCGTTTTGTGGTCAAAAGTGACGAGGTCGCGGCGATCGCTGATCTTCTGTTGATGGTAGGCAAAGCCCTCGATGCTCGGCCAGATCTCGGTCGCCGTGGCGATGTCCTTTTCGGCCAGACGCCAGGTGGCGAGTTGGCCGCGGATTGCGATCATGGTCAGCTGCTCGTCGAGTCGGACATGGTCGTAGACCGACGACTTCATGATCGCGTCGATGGCGACCTCCACTTCCTCGAGAGCGGTGTCATAGCCGGAAGCGGTTGTCGGCGCCGGGTGGGCGAACGCGAGTCCGAACGGCCCGATGGTCTTCCGAAGGGCGATGGCGATCTCGAGGTGTGAACCGGGTTCGATCTCGGGTCGGGGTGTTCCCGTTGGAGCGACTCGATCGGGTTTCGGTGCAGGAGGTGCGGCGGCGGGTCGCGCAGCCTCTCCACCCTTGCTCGCCTGGAGCTCGGTCGCCCGCTTGACTAGGGTGTCGGTGATCAACTTGTGTTGGCTTCGGACCTTGGCTTCGATCTGGTCGTCGGTGGTCAACGACGGGTCGAGGGGAATCTCTCGGCTCGTCACCAGCCGTCCGCCATCATAGACAAGCGTCCGAATCCTGACCTCTTCGCCGGGAATCAACTCGGTTTGGATGGTGAACTCTCTGCCGAGGAGTGCAATCTTGTCGATGACGCCGCTCATTCGCAGTCATTGAATCACGAAGCGGCGCGGACGGCAACCTCGATGAATCAGACGCGGGTGCGCGGAATTCGCCGAAAATCGGGATGATGAACCAGCGGCGAACGGTTTCCGGCCGGAGATGGTCTATTGGTGAACCATTGGTTGCTCACCGGTTTCTCTCGGAGGCCCATCCTCCTCGAGCATGGGAATCGTTTCCTCCCAGCGGAAAAGATCGCCGGACTCGAAACCGTCAAAGAAGAGATTGCTCAGGGTTGCAACGATCACGATGGAATCGTCATTGGCACCGGTCACATAGAGATGGTGTCCATCCGTGCTCGCGGCGATCGAACTCGCGCCGTTGAGTCCCCAGACGTTTCCGGAACCGTTCTGCAGCACTTCGGTGAATTGGAGTTCAGGAGAATCCGGCGCTCGTTGGAAGAGCACGATGGAATCGTCCTCGGAGCCGGTGACGCAAACGAGTTCGGACGAGACATCGAGGGCGACATCGGACGCGCCCGCGAGACCGTCAATGCCGGCCTGACTGTTGCTGTAGACCGTCTCGGGATAGAGCAGGCCGGTGCTGCTCTCACGAGAGAACACCGCCAGCGCGTTGCTCCATCTGCCGGTCGCGAATGCAAAGGCCCCCGTCTTGTCGAGGGTGATGCTCGAGGCCCCGCTGAGGCCGGTGACGCCGTTGCTGCCGTTCTGAAGCCAATCCACAAATGCGATGGCATCCTGGGTCGGGTCCTTGGCGAAGATCGCGATGGCGTCGTCGATTTCCCCAGTCGCGTAGACGTGCCGGCCATCGGGGGAAACCGAGACATCGGAAGCGCCGGTCAGCCCCGGGGAACCGAAATACGAGGATTCGACATCGCTCAGGACCAGATCGTCGGATGTCGCGTCCCGGCTGAAAACGGCAATTGAATCCTCGAACCTTCCGGTGACGAAGACCAGGGTCCCATCGGGGCTCACCGTCACCGCGGATGCTCCGCCGATACCCCAGATGCCGTCGACATAAGACACATAGGATCTGACAAAACCGAGGCGCCCGAAACTGACTCTCCTGAACACAGCCAGCGAGTCGTCGAGTTCGGAAGTCACGTAGACATGCCGGCCGTCGGGACTCACGACGACATCCGTGGGACTTCTCAGGTTCTCAACTCCATCGACGCCGTTCTGGTGGTATTCCAGAAAATCCAAAGCTCCGGTCTCGGAATCTCTCTCAAAGACGGCAATCGCATCGTCGAGAGCTCCGACGACATAGACATTGGTCCCATCACTGCTGATCGCCGTAGCGCTCGCGCCGAGGAGACCCTGCACATCGCCCTGGCCGTTGAAGATGGCGTCGACCATCATCAGGATGCTCCCTGAAGCAGGCAGCGCGAAAACCAAGAACACGACGAGGGTCTGGGTCAGCCTGCGGGTTCGTACCGAGCCGTGTGCGCGTGCCGCGTCACGAGAATGCAATCTCGGATCGTCAAGCATGCTTGAAACTCCCCGCCTTTATCCGTGGTCCGATTCTCAAAAACCGGACGGTTTCGATTTCCGTGCGATCAGTGTGCCATGTCCGTGTAGCTTTCGCCAAGCGGGTGGTAGACCCGAAAGCCGAATCCCGGCGATTGCTCGACGTGGCGAAGAGCTGTATCCCAGAGAGCGGCCTCAACCGGGTCGGGACTGAGTTCGACCATGAGGCGCAGCCCTTGAGGATTGAACGGCTGCAGGCGGAGGGACTCCCGCGCCTCTTCACGCGCGAACCGGGAGTTTCCGGTGAGCGCCGCGGACCGAGCCACTGCCAGGTGATCGCGAAAAAGGGTCTTCCAGTGGCCGTGACGGTGTGTCCAGGTCTCACCGATCGTCGTCGCTTCCTCAACGAGAAACGCCGCCAGTTCGGGTTTACGGTTCGCCGCTACGGCCTCGTTGGATAGCGATGTCGAGGTGGCGGATGCGATGAGCTTCTTTTCGGTCTGAATCGACCCCACAATGCTCGCCCCCGCCGCCGCCGCAACAATGATGGCGATGAACAGCCAGGACCGCCGACCGAGGGTGTTTGTCGGCCGGGTGTCAGCGTGGAGCGGTCGGACGAGGCTGACGGCAAGGAAGACCAGGAGAAAGAACTGGAACTTGTTGTACGGGATCTCGGTGAAGAAATCCGTTCCCATCGCCGCCACGATTGCCACGAGTTGTGCGGTCAGAAAAGCGGCGCTCCGGTTTCGCCGGCGCACCGCGACGATGGCGGTGCGTCCGACCACAGTGATCAGGAACACCGACCAGAGAACCAGACCGGGCCACCCTCCTTCGCCGAGGATCTGGACGTGGTCCGAATGGGCGCGCCGAACCTGAAATTCCTCATCAAAGGCGGTGTCTGGGTTCACCTTTCGATAGACTGGATACATGGTCTGCCAGTCGCCGAGACCGACTCCGAATGGGTGGTGCTTCACCATGTTGAGAGTGTTGATCAGATAGGTTCCACGACCGGATTGGAGATACGCGCAGGGTGATCTCAGATGGTGGATGACCGACTTCATTTTGTCCATTGCAGCAGGGTTGGCCGCGAGGCCGCCGAGGACGACAAGGGCGCCGACAGCGAGGGCCGCCATCGTCCGGCGGACGGATCCGCGCGAGGAAAGCGGCCAAAGCACGGCGAGCACGAGCGAACCGATCAGAAGCGAAAAATAGGCGGTTCGGCTCTGCAGACTCACGAGATAGACAAGTTCCACCACCAGGAGGATGCCCAGGAGACTCTTGAGTCCGATTCGCCGTTTCTCGAGCGAGAACGCGGCGCCGGCCAGGATGAAGATCTGCGCCATCACCGAAAGGGCAGCCGGGTTTTTGTAGCCCATCAAGGATGGGTTGCCCACCTCGCCGAACGGATTAATGGCCGCGGGAGCGATCCCCGGGGTGAATCCCTGAATGACTCCGATGGCGGTGACCACACCGATGCTCAGGACAAGCGTGTTTCGGACCCATGCGGGGACCGTCGGTGTGATCGTCGTCCATGCGAGCAAGACCAGGAATAGCAGAAAGAGCAGCGTGTACTGGGACATTTCGTAGCCCCAGTTCTCGGGAACCGTGACCCAAAGCCGGGTGAGACCGAAATAGGACAGCAGGAGCGACAGTGCGATCACGCTGGGATCGGTGATGAGCACCGAGAGCTTTCGGCTGTCGATTCGCCTCCCCAACAGCAACAGAACACCGAGGACCAGTGTCCAGCAGAGAATGATGACGGCGTCCTTCTTGGGTTCGCGATACAAGATGGCGACCACCTCGCCGTGATAGGTGGCGACCCGGTAGTAGAGCGCCGGAAGGACGACTGTGGCGGCAAGCAGAATCTTGAGGCCGATTTCGCCTGCGGGTCCGGCCGTTACCGTTTCCGTCGGCGAGGGGATGGATGCTCTAGTGTTTTGCAAGAACTGATCTCTTGGGAAGGTGAACGGGATCCTTTGTCATGGATGTACGATACGCCGCGATTCCAAGCTCATCGTACAAGGTGAACTCAGCCCTGACCGATCACGGCGAGAATGCCGCGGCCGAATTTCTTCGCCGTGTGCGGGCCGATCCCGGAAACCTCGAGAAGCTCGTCTTCATCCGATGGACGAGCGCGGCAGAGGGCGGTCAAAACCCGATCCGTGAGGATGCGAAACGCCGGCACGCCTCGCTTTCGGGCCTCGGCCAGCCGCCACTCTCGGAGTTTTTCGAAGAGCTGCTCCTGATCGGCATCGAGGCTCGAGAACTGCTCGGTGGACGCGGGTGTCGGTGGTTTTGACGCCGATCGGGTTGTGCGCGGCCCCTTTTTCTTCTTTGTTTTTGGTTGTGATGGCGCCTCGACCACCTGGATCGAATCGGCGACATCGGCTCGGGCCAACCGACCCGTTCGGGTGAGAAAGACCCGCTGGAACCGAATCGTCCTGCCGTCCTTGACAAAGGAATCGGCCCTCATCTCAACAAGACCCTCGCGGGCGAGGCCGTTGAGTAGGGCTTCGAAAACGCCCCGGTCGGAGGCGCCACCCGTGCCGAGCTCTTTGTGGATCTGACCGGATGTGGCGCCGTCCCGGTTCTTGAGCAGACTGATGATGGCCGAGAGCTGTTCGACCTCTTGGGTCGTCGGGTCGCGGAAGGTGGTGGCGAGACAGTCCTCGGCCGCGCACTGATCGCAGATGCCGCACGGGGTCTTCGGGTCGTTCCGGTCACCGAAGTGCTCGACCAGCCGCACCATTCGGCAACCGTGGCCGGCGGCGAAACGGATCATCCGTTCGATCTGGGCGTGGCGGTGGGCTCGCTGGGCCTCATAGGGCGCTTGCCAGTCGTCCCGGCCGCGGGCCGCGTTCTCCTCGGGATCGACGACGGCGCCGTGGTGGATCCAGAGCTTTTCGAGGGCGGTGGCAAAGACCTCAGGCTCTATCCCCGTCCTGATCCGGATCTCCTTCGCCGGCCGCGGCCGTTCTTCGAGGGCCGAGAAAAGCCCGGCGAGAACCCGGGGCTCGGGGTAGTCGCGATCGAGAAAGAACTGGTGGGTGTGACGATCGGCCCACGAGTAGAGAAGGATCGCCCGAGCCATCCCGCCGTCACGTCCGGCGCGGCCGATCTCCTGGTAGTAGTTCTCGAGACTGCCCGGAAGCCCGGTGTGGATCACGGTTCGGATGTCCGCCTTGTCGATGCCCATCCCGAAGGCGATGGTGGCGACGATGACCTCGGTTTCTCCGGCCTGGAAGCTGCGCTGGACACGGTCCCGCTTGTCGGCCGCCATTCCGGCGTGGTAGGCGGCGGCCGGGAACACCCCGCTGAGCTCGGCGGCCAACGCTTCGGTCTCCTTGCGGGTCGGCGAATAGACGATGGCGGGACGGCGGGCCGGATCGGTCAGGATCTTCCTGACCACGGCCGGCCGCGCAGACGGCCTTGCCTCGACAACCTCGACCGCGATGTTGGTCCGGCGGAAGCCGTGGATGAACTCGAGGGCGTCGGGGATTCCGAGTTGCTCGATGATGTCGCGTTGGACCAAGGGAGTCGCGGTCGCGGTGAGGCCGATGACCGGTGTCGGACGCAGCAGCGGCAATCTCTCCCCGAGCATTCGGTAGTCGGGTCTGAAGTCGTGCCCCCAGTGTGAGATGCAGTGGGCCTCATCGACTGCGATGAGCACCGGTCTGCGTTTGGCGAGCATCTCGGGGAAACCGGGGACACCGAGCCTTTCAGGCGCGACGAAGAGGAAGTCGAGTTCACCGGCGAGGTAGGCATGACACACCGCGCGTGATTCGAGCCGGTCGCGTCCCGAGTGGATCCGCTCGGCCGCAAGTCCGTGTTGCTTCAACGCATCGACCTGATCCTCCATCAGGGCGATGAGCGGGGAGAGCACAAGCGTGGTGCCGCCCCTCGCGAGCCCCGGAAGCTGGTAACAGAGGGACTTTCCGGCGCCGGTGGGCATGACCAACAACGCATCGCTGCCCCCGGTGACCGCACGACAGACCTCTTCCTGCAGCGGTCTGAAGGCATCATGGCCGAAGGAATCTCGCATGAGATCTGCAAGTCCGTCGGCGGGGGTCGGTCCTTTCTGACGGCTCATGGATTGATGGCGCCCTCCTCGGTGTCGGTGGATTCTATCAACGAACGGGCAACCGGGTGTTCTACACTTCTCGGAACATGGTCGTTCCGATCGAATCTCATCGTGTCTCCGGCGGGTTGCTGAATTGAAGCCCGAACGTATGGTCCTCGTCCTGGCCGCGGTGATCTTTCTGTGGTTTCTCGGCGCGCACGACCTTTGGGCCCCGGACGAGCCTTTCTTCGGCGAGGGGGCTCGTGAAATGGTGGCCGACGGCCAGTGGCTGGTGACCCATGTCAATGGGGTCGTCAACAGCCACAAACCACCACTCTTCTTCTGGTTGATCGCGATTTTCTCGCTGCCCCTGGGCGCCGTCAGCGAGTTCACCTCCCGGCTGCCGTCGGTGCTCGCCGCGCTCGGGACCCTCGTTCTGGTCATGCGCATGGGCCGGCGATGGTTCGGTCCGAAGACGGCCGCGCTCGCGGGTGTACTTCTGGCGACCAGCTATATGTTCTGGGACAAGGCGCGCTGGTCCCAGATCGACTCGCTGCTCTGTTTCCTGATCTGGGTGGCGCTCGCGGCCTTTGATGCCTGGCGATCGGGAGATGCCGACGGCCGGCGCGCCGGGGCGCTGTTCTGGCTGGCGGCCGGGTTGGCGGTCCTCGCCAAGGGCCCGGTGGGTCTGTTGCTTCCGCTGGGGATTGTGGTTGTGGTCTTGGCGGTCGAGCGTGATCTCGTATCGCTGCGCCGTTTTGCTCCATTGCTCGGCCCGTTGGTCTTTGTCCTCGTCACCGGGGCGTGGGCGATGGCGGCTACGGTTTGGGGGCCCGCGGACTACTCGGTGATCGGGGCGTTGCGCGAACACTTTGTCGAGCGTGGGATGCACGGGATGCACCATGTCCGACCGTTCTGGTACTACAGCGAACGGCTGCCGCTTTCGCTGCTGCCGTGGACGGGGCTCCTGCCGGGTGCGCTGGTCGTGGCCTGGCGGAACCGACGCCAATCGGCGGGGCTGCGGCTGTCCCTGGTGGCGGCGGTCTTTGTTGTGGTCTTCTTCTCGATCTCCACCGAAAAGCGTGATCTCTATGTCCTGCCGGCGTTTCCGGCCATCGCGATCATGATGGCGGTCCTGGTGGGTCGGATCTCGGGTTGGCGGGAGGGGCTCGAAGAGGCAGCGATCCCGGATCGAAGATGGGTCACCATCGGGCAGGCCATCGTTGGTGGCCTCTTCACCCTGGTCGCCGTCGCCGTGCCGTTTGCCAGCGACCGCGTCGAGTATCTGCCCGCCTGGATGGTGTATCTGCTGGGGGTGGTTCTCCTGGTCACAGGGGTGGCTGCTCTGCTGAACGCGGTGCGCGGCCGGGCGCTCGGGTCGGTGGTGGCTACCGCAGCCGGGATGGCCGTCCTCTATCTCGCGGCAACCTCGGTGGTCTTTCCAGCCATGGAACCGCGAAAATCAGCGCGGACATTCGCCCTCAAGACCAAGGAGATCACGGCTGAGTCTCGAGCCGAGGGACACCGTGTGATGGCCTGGCGTGCGGGCAATATTCCGGTCGCCGTCGCGTTCTACTCCGATGGGCTCTACACGGTCGAGACCGATGATGTCGATGTATTGGCCCGCCACCTCCGACAGGACGCCCTGGTCTACGCGATTGTGAGGGCGGATCAGATCGACGAAGTCCCGGCCGATGTTCGCGAAGAACTGACCGTGCTCCACGAACAGCGGTTGAGCCGAAAGGACCTCGCGCTGGTCGCCAATCGGGAGCGGTAACGGACACGGACACGGAAGCAGCTCCTACCTGAAGTTGAACCGCACCCCGACCCGGACCTCGTCGCGATCGACCTCAACCTCTTCCGGACGTTCCATCCCGGGGAGATACACGTAGTCGATCTCGCCGGTGAGATAGACAGCGGTCAGGCTAAGGCGCCTTGTCAGGAATAGTTCGGCGCCGAGTTCGAAGGAAAGCCCGTCGAGATAGTTGCGATAACCCTCGCTGAACACGCCGTAGTCGGCGTAGTGGAGAAAGGCCGTGACATCGAAATGTTTGGCGATGCCGGCCTTGAATCCGCCACCAAAACCCATGCCCGGATCGCTGAAGGTCTCGCCACCGAGCTGGGTGAGGATGTCGGTGTTCTGATACTCGAAATTCAGACCGACGAGGAAATCCAGAGGAGAGTTCCCGCCCTCGCGGATCGGTATCCGGTACATGGCGCCGATGGTCCCGAGCTGGATGTTGAGGTGTTCGCCGAAGTTGGGGAGGTCATAGCTCGCCGAGTTGAAACGTCCCCACAGGACGAAGTGCCGGGAAATCTGCCACGAACCACCCATCGCGAAAGCGTTGTCCGAGTCCGACGAGTTGCCATAGATCTCGATCGAGCTGTCGATGGCGTACTCGGCCTCGACAAAGGTGTAACTCAGCGGTTGCCGGTCGTCGGCGAAGCCGGCGGTCGCAGCGATTGCCATCAACACGAAGAGCATTGTGTATGTTTTCATGATTGCATTATGCCAAAGCTGTGGTTTCGGCGGTCGAACTCAACAGGTCAGGTGCAGTGCGGCCGCGAGATTTCGACCTTCGGCTGAGAACCGGTTGAATGCTTCGATGACCCTCCCGGTGCGATCGACCACGACCTCGGTTCCGATCCTCTCGAAAGCCGCGATGGTCTCCTCCTCGACCGTGACCATCCCGATGGCGCCGGTGCCGAGACAGACGATGTCGGGCGCCGCCTCGATGATGTTGGCAAAATCGACCGGCGCAAAAATGTGGCTTCCGGCCGTTCGCCACCAAGGCGAATGGACCACCCCGCCGACGATGATCACGTCCTTGGAGTAGGTCACCCCATCGATTCGGACGTTCCCAAAGCGGTAGTGATCGATTCGCATGCACCCATGATAGATCGTTCCTTACCGGAAACGATCCTCTTGGGGGGTGCTGGATACGACGGGAGCCCCCGAAGAAACGCCTCTTCAGGGGCTCGGGTCGAATCGGTTACGGCGTTGTCGATGACCAGTTGTTGGTGTTTTCGGTTTCGAAACCGTCGGAGAAGAGTCCGTCGCCGGTGGTGCTGTAGTCGGGAGGAATGTCGGTGCCCGCTACGATTCCCATGGGCTGATAATCCGCGAAACCCGGGAAAATGTAGCCCAGGTGGTTGTTGCCCATCCGGCGGATGAGAATCTCGGACAAGACCCGACGGAAGTCCGTCGTGACCGCGAGATCGGCGTTGTCGAAGAGTTGGCCGGGTCCGATGCCGGGCCATGAACCGTGGACACCGCCAACGGCGTTTCCGGAGATGACGATCATGGGATTGCCGTGACCGTGATCGGTTCCTTCATCGGCGTTCTCGCGGAGTCGGCGACCGAATTCGCTCTGAACGACCATGGTCAGCCGCTGGGTGTAGTTGTTGGCCCCGTCGAGGTCGGTGTAAAGCGCGGCGAGGCCCTCCGAAAGGGTGCTCATGACGCCTGCGAAATAACCGCCGCCGTCATCGCCCTGGCCGACGTGGGTGTCCCATCCTCCGAGATCCAGGGTCGCGACGCGGAGACCCAGATCGAGCTTGATCATCTGGGCGATGACCTGGAGCCCATCGCCGAACGATCCCGACGGATAGACTGCGCCATTGCCCGGCGTGTAGTTGCCGCTGGTGTTGAGCTCGACGATATCCATGGCATCGAGCGCCTGGAGACCCGATGCGTGAAGCCAGGTGTTGTCGCCGGCGTACATGTGACGCAGGGCGGCTCGCTGGGCGTTTCGCCACTCCCATGGACCTATTTGAAGGTTAAAGGAGTTGGGGTCACTCATGTTGATGGTGTCGCGGTCGCCGAGGAGGGAGGTCGCCTGCAGGCTTCCTACCGAGACCGAGGGCATGATGATTTCGGGCGGCAGATTGTGTGCGCTGGAGAAGTGACGGGCGAGCCAGCCGCTCGATGTGGTCCTGACACCCGGAGTTCCGCGTTCGATGTACTCCTGAGAGTCGAAGTGGCTCCGGGTCGCCTCATCGAGTCCGGTGGAATTGACGACGGCAACGTGGCCGCTCTGATAGAGCTCGTGGATCGGTTGACATGCCGGGTGGAATCCGAACTGTCCGTTGAGGGAGAGAGCCGAATTGGTGCCGCTGAGCGGTACCGCGATATTCGGCCTGCCGACTTCGTAGTGGCCGCGATCTGCGCCTGATATGGGGACGACCATGTTGAGGCCGTCCATCCCGCCGCGCAGGAAGACGACCACGAGAGCCTCGTCATTGGTGCTGCTATCGGAATCGGCAAAGGCGAGGGACGGGAAACGGGAACCGGCCATGCCTGCGATGGCGGCCGAACAGCCGGCGACAAAACCGCGTCTTGTGGGTCGACTCATCATTACCTCCAGAGGAACGACGGGGACATGAAGATGAGACCGACCATGGATCGGAGTCGGTCCTGGGTGTCTTCGTCCGAGTCGATGGGGAGATCGAAATCGGGGTTGTGACCCTGTGCCATGAACTCCACGATTTCGTGGCGCTCGGCGGCTGGCATGGGTCTGCCGAGAACCCGGTTGATCCAGTGATCCGCGATCTGATTGGCGGTTTTGATCGCAGCCGGTGTCTGAGCGAGGACGTTGAGCCGATGGATGTCGTTGTCGTTTCGGACATCGATGAGCCAGTTCATCAGACGCCAGGTCATGACCCGGGGGGTCGCGCTCTGCCAATCATCCTTGTGATCCGGAAATCCGTTGGGCGCCCGCCATCCGAAGAGCGGTTGCCCCGCCTGGTCGTAGCGCCAGAACAGGGTCCCGGTGTCGTCGTCATCGATGTGATAGTTGAACCTGCCGTCGGCGGCCCGGACCGCACTCGAGACGATCTCGAGCGGTCGTTTGATCTTGTCTCCCCACGTCGTGAGGAACGACGGGTGAAGAACGATCGTGCGAACAACCTGGGCCAATTGATCGGGGGCGGTAGTCTCGGCCTCGAAGACCGCCGCGGCGGCATCGATGACCGCCGGGTCCGGATTGTCGCCGATGAGACGGTGGACCAGTTTCGTCGAGATGTTGCGAGCGGTACCAGGGTGTGACGCGACCAGATCGAGAACGGTGTTGCCGTCGACAAGCGCCGGCAGGTGGTCGTCGATAAACCTGCCCAGAACGTTTTTCTGGAACTGATCGTGCCAGTCGGAGCGGTAACTGAAGAGTCCGGTGTCGAAGTCGAAGGTCCAGCCGGTGAAACACCTGGTGGCTTCAAACACATCGTCATCGACATAGGCGATGGGCACACCGCCGGGGCCGATCGGGACCTGGCTCTGCTGCATGACCCCCATGTAGTGGTCGGCGCCGAGGGTGTGGAGTTCGAAGAGCTCGCGCGCCCAGTTTTCGTTGGGCCCGGCGCTCGTCGAAGTGTAGTTGTCAAGGAAGTAGAGCATGGCGGGGTGTTGTGCCACCTGGCCGAGCATCGTGCGGAAGTTGCCGAGGGCATTCCCGCGGATGATCGCCCGGTCCCAGTGGGACCAGACCGGTGCCGCCCACGAGTCCGGGCCGTAGACGTTGAAGTGGTTGTGCCAGAAATCGGTGAGGACCTCGAGGAGCTGGCGTTTGCTCCAGACCGCCCGTAACAGCGAGGCTCGTTCGACTTCGTAGTAGGGCTGGAGTCGCACACTCCAGGTAGGGTTCGATTCCACGTGGTCCTGCCAGAGCTGGGCCAGCGACTTGTTGAGGGTGGTGAAACCCGAAGCCGAGATTCTGCTGTCGCAGTCGCTATCATTGATTCCGGCCGGGTTGAGCTGCTGATCGACCCAGATCTGGAGTCGCTGCGGATCATTGCCTGCAGGGCCGTTGAACGCGGCGATATCCCCCGGGCGGGGGCCGAAACCGAGTCGATTGAGAGCGATGATTGCGGCCGTCGGAGGTGTCGGAAGGGCCTTGTTCGAGGCGCTTCCTCGCGGTCTTCCCGCAACGCGCATGTGGCTCCCGCGCTCGGCAAGGCTGCGCCTTGTCGGTGCCTTGGATGTTGTTTCGGCGGCCTCTGCGGCGCGGCTGTGCGCGCGGTCAAAGAGCTCGCGCCGACTGTGCTTTTGGGTTGAATCGACAGGTTTCATCGCCCCTCCGATTGGTGATCCACGGGTTTTTGCCGGTCAGTTTCGAATTCCGACGGTCATTGTATTGAGGGAGTTATTGGGTGGCCGTGTCCGACATCACAGATTCCTGGTCTCAAAACTGATCGCTGAATCTGCTCGGGTGCCTCAATTGTGATCCGAGTCGGCACGGAGGAATGGAAGCGGAGTCTGGTATATCCTGATGGTGGAACTCCCGTCCGTTGGGATGCTGTTCGCGAGGAGGGTTGATGAAACCGACCCGCGCTGCGTGGTTCTTCATCGCCGGTCTGGTCTGGCTGGTTCTGCGTGGAATACTGCTTCGGTCGCTGCCGCAGATTCGTACCGATTATGTGGCGGAGCATGGTGGGCTGCTGCTGCTGATTCCGTTGGCCTCGGTCGTTGCGAGTCTCGCGGTGCCGCTGTTTTTCCTGTCTTTTCTTCGCCACCACCGCTTCACCCGGCAGCGACTTCTCCAGTTCGCAACGGTCGTCGCGGCGGTTGCGTCGCTGGTGTCGTTCCTCCTGGCATTGGCTTCCCTGGTCGCAGCCGTCAGGGGAATCCAACCCCCCAATTGGCCGCTCCTGTTTTCCTCTCCGAGATTGTTCCAGACCAACTTGCTCCTCCTCGTCGGGTCGCTCCTGCTGTTTCTGCTGGCGTTCGCCCGATCCGACGCGGGCAATGAGCGGCTTCGAAAGGCGGCGGCGGTTGGGGCGGTCGGAGCGATGGTCAGTACGATCATGGTCGTGGTCTGGGCGCTGTATATCCGTTTCCCGGATCTTCTCGCCTGGTACCCCGCAGTGAGTGGGAGTCTGGTTTCAAAACTGATGGGGCTCGCCGCCGCCGGGGCGTTTCTGTGGTTTCTCGAGACCTTCGCCACGACCTATGACGACTGCGATGACCTTGTGGATCACGCTTGAATGGGGTGGATCTCAGGAGAGCGACGAGACCCGAGATAGCGTTTGTTTTTTGTGCGCAAAGGCTGTTCGCAGTACAATCAGCGGGTGGAGACGCAATCGGCCTGAAACAGCTCACGCGTCAGGACCACGCACTGGAGGGCGAGAAAAACTGGTGAGTATTGATCTTCGATGAACTGATGCTCTGGCCGAGCGGAGCCAAAATCCTCCTGGTCGTTTTCCCGGTGCTGTTGGTCATCATCATCGCCCTTTGGTTTCGGCTTTCCGGATCCGCGCCGATGCAACCGGACAAAGTTCATCCTGGAACTGGGGCCGTTGATCGATCGACCCGGCGCCTCGAGCTCGACTTGGAAGGACAGACCGAGTTCTTCCAGGTCTTCTCCGGTTTGATCGGGGAACTCCACGCCCAACGACAGATCCGCCAGATTCCTCCCACGCTCGTCAATGCGATGGTGCGGATGTTCCGACCCGAGGTGGCGGTGGTTCTTGTCCGAAGGAGGAGCACGATCACCGAGCCCGATCGCGAAAACCGGATGATCGTCGCCGCGATCTCGACAGCTCAGCGCCAGATGAAGGTCGGTATGGAGGTTCGCCTGGGAGAGGGTCAACTGGGAGTTGCCGCCGCCCGCCAGCGAGTGATGGTCCGCAAGGACTACGAGCAGGAGGGGTCCCTGACCTACAGCATGAATCAGGACAGCGCCCAACCCGAGTTTGATGTTGTCGCTCCCATGATCGCAGGTGACGAGACCATTGGTCTTGTCGCCATCGCCAGACCCGAACGGCACAATTTCAGCGAACGGGAGATGATGGAGATGATCGCCAGGTTGGGAGCGTTGACCTGGAGCAACCTTGAGGCCTATCGCAACGTTGAGATCGCGGCGGAAGTCGATGGTCTGACCGGGATCTTCAACAAGGCGGCCCTGCTGGTCAAGCTCAGCGAGGCCGTGTTCCAAGCTCGGAACGAGGGCGAGAAGGTCTCGGTTTTCCTCTTCGACATCGATCACTTCAAAAACTACAACGATCAAAACGGACACCTGGTGGGGGACCGGTTGCTTCGACTGCTCGCCAAACTGGTGCGGGACAGCGTCAGATCGGACGACTACTTCGGTCGATTCGGCGGCGAGGAGTTTGTGCTCGTCATGTCCGCCAGATCGGCGAGTCAGGCGATGTCGGCCGCCGACGTGATCCGGCACCGGATCGAAGAGTACCCCTTTGAGGGCGAAGCCACGCAGCCTGGTGGAAGATTGACCATTTCCGGTGGCGTCGCGTGCTTCCCCGATGACGCTGACGACAGTGTTGAACTTCTCCGGAATGCCGATACCGCGCTTTATGAGGCGAAGAACTCGGGTCGAAATCGGGTCTTTCGCGCCGAACCTACGGGGCTCAACCCGATTCTCAGCAACCGCACATCGAAACAGGATTCGAACCGACAGGTCGGGGGCAAGGCGGTCGGGAGATACGATGATCCGGGGAAGGATCCGTTCAGGCGTGACGGCGACGACTGAGCGCTGACCGAGAAAAAGCGTCGTTTCCGGACGGAAACCAGCTACAATCCAGCACATGAAAGTGGATGTTCGGCACGTGGATGACGTGATCATTGTTGATCTCGAGGGTCGTCTCGTCATGGGAGTCGGCGACGAGTTGCTCCGCGACGTGATGAATGCAATTGTCGCCGAGGGTTGGAGGAAGATCGTTCTCAACCTTCGTGATGTCACCATCATGGACAGCTCGGGGATCGGCGAAGTGGTATCCAGTTGGAAGCTGGCCCAGCGCTTTGGAGGAGGGGTCAAGCTCCTGCGGCCGACACCGAGCGTCACCCGCACGCTTCGCCTGACCCAGTTGCTGCCCCTGCTCGAAGTCTATGACGATGAAGACGAGGCTGTGACGAGCTTCGGCTGAGGGGCGTCTCGTTCGATCTTCGCATCGTTCAGGCGGGGAAATCCGTCCTTGGAGGTCAAGTGTTTTCAGTGTTCAAGGCAAGCTTTCGCGATGAACTCGACGCCATCCGTGATGCGGGAACCTACAAGGTGGAGAGGATCATCTCCTCCCCTCAGAGCGCCTCGATTCGAGTCTCGCAGGGTGAGGTCATCAACTTCTGCGCCAATAATTACCTCGGCCTCGCCGACAACCCCGAGATCATTGCCGCCTCCCATCGAGCCCTCGACGATCGAGGTTTCGGAATGGCGTCGGTGCGGTTCATCTGCGGCACCCAGGATCTCCACAAGGAACTCGAAGCGGCGATTTCCGTCTTCAACGGCACCGATGACACGATTCTCTACTCCTCGTGTTTCGATGCCAACGCCGGTCTTTTCGAGACCATCCTGGGGGACGCCGACGCGATCATCTCGGATCAGCTCAACCACGCATCGATCATCGACGGCGTGAGGCTCTGCAAGGCCGAGCGGTTCCGATACCCCAACTCGGATATGGCCGAGCTCGAGGCGATTCTGAAGAAGACCCAAAGTCATCGTCGTCGCTTGATCGCCACCGACGGCGTCTTCTCCATGGACGGCTATCTGGTCAAGCTCGACGAAATCTGTGATCTCGCGGACAAGTACGACGCCATGGTCATGGTCGATGATTCCCACGCCACCGGCTATATCGGCCGCACCGGACGGGGAACTCCCGAACACTGTGGGGTTCAGGGCCGTGTGGACATCATCACCTCGACCCTCGGAAAGGCCCTCGGCGGCGCCTCAGGAGGCTACACCACCGGCCGCCAGGAAATCATCGATCTGCTCCGACAGAGGTCCCGGCCGTACCTGTTTTCCAATACCCTGACTCCATCGCTCACAGCGGCGGGAATCGCGGTCTTCAGAATGCTCTCGGCCACCACCAAGCTCCGCGACAAGTTGATGGACAACACGCGGTATTTCCGCTCGAAGCTCGAAACCCTGGGTTTTGATGTGCTGGAGGGATCCACGGCCATCGTGCCGGTGATGCTCTACGACGCCAAGCTCGCGTCGGACTTCGCCAACGAAATGCTGGCCGAAGGCATCTATGTGATCGGATTCTCATATCCGGTGGTCCCCCAGGGTCAGGCTCGGATCCGGACTCAGATCTCCGCGGCGCACGAGCGCGAGCACCTCGATCGCGCAGTGGCTGCATTCGAGACTGTCGGAAAGCGACTTGGAGTGATCTGACGGGACGTCCGGTGAGCCGCGAGGCGTTGTTCGGGGACTCGTGGGCCGACTGGGGGGGCGATGGCCCCCAGCTCGTCCTCACCCATGCCAACGGATTCCCGCCTGAGACCTACGGCACCATCCTCGATATTCTGTCGGCCCGCTTTCGAGTGGCAACCTTCGCCAATCGGCCCATGTGGTCCATGGACGATCCCGCTGAGCTCAAGAGTTGGCATCCAATGGCCGGCGACCTGGCAACGGCCATACGGGAACGGGCCAACGGACCGGTGGTTGCGGTGGGACACAGCCTCGGTGGCATGCTGGTTGCGCTGGCCGCCGCACGCGATCCGGATCTGTTCTCCGCCCTCGTTCTCCTCGATCCGGTGGTTTTTTCCGGGGCCCATGGATTTGTCTGGGGCTGGATGAAGCGGCTCGGGATGGGACGACGGTTCCCGCTGGTCCGGGGCGCCGAACGCCGTCGCGACCGCTGGCCCGATCGGGAGGCCGTTCGGGCGTCGTGGAGCGGCAAGCCGGTCTTCAGCCGCTGGGATCCGCGGGTTTTCGAAGACTACCTCGAGGCAGGGGTGTCGGATGCCCCGGACGGGACGGTGACGCTGCGCTATCCCAAAGCTTGGGAGGCGCGTATCTTCGAGGTCTGCCCGCACGATGAATGGGCGAATCTCCGCAAGGTCGAGGTTCCCACCATGGTGGTTCGGGGTGAGACCTCGGACACATTGATGCCCGGCGCAGCGCGCCGAATGGGCAGGGAGATGCCCGATTCACGGGTGGTCGAACTCCAGGGCACCTCGCATTTCCTGCCGATGGAGAAGCCGGATGAGATCGCGCAGTTGATCCACGAATTCACCGGCGACCGCTCGATTACCTGACAACTGAGAGAGAATGGTTCGGGGAAGGAGTCTGCATTGAATCCAAGGCCCACTCTCGGTGTGTTGGCTTTTGCAGTTGTGGTGTTCGCAGTGACGGCGGGCGCCGCGGCCGAGGACGAACCGTGGATCATCACGCAACCCGTTGTCGTGACCGAACCCGCTGAGGTCGGCCACGTCATCATCCTGTCGGGTGGGTCGTTGACGGTCCGTGATCTTCCGGAGCCGGGTCTGCGGGTGACCGGCCACATCTGGGCCGTCGGCGACGCCGTCGTTCGCCTCGAGAACTCGGTCATTCAATTCATGAGCGTGTTCCACGGACAGTACGCCTTGGTCGGCGCCGAGGATGCCGTCATCGAGGTGACGGGTTGTGACTACCGTGTGCCTCACGATGTGCAGCACGCGCTCTTTTCGACGGGTCGAGCTTCGATGGTGGTCGAGGACACCGATTTCGGTGATGTGCAGCTCATCTCGGCCCAGGATGCGAGCATCGATGCACGGCGACTGACGGGGAATTTCGAAGTCATCGTCCAGGACGACTCCACCATGCTCCTGGCGGACATCCCGAGGGCGCCCGACCTGGGAAAGATCTGGGTGTGGGTTGAATTCCCGGCCGGCTCTGAAGCTGAGTATTCGCCGCCCATGCCCGGATTCATCGACACCTGGACCTTCCCACCTCCGGGATCGACGGGAATCGCCCAGCAGGTGAGGGTCGACCGTTGTGACGCCCTGCTCTGGCCCATGCTTGTTCGCGAGGACAGCCGGGTCACGCTGAGAGACATCCCCGAAGAGCACTGGATTGTCGTCGGTTTCCACATGCCCAACGATGGTTTGGTCGAGGGCCTTGTCAACGATCAGTTCCATGCCGACCACAGCCTCGACCTGGAGGATAGGGAGTTTCGTGTGATCAATGCGTCGGTTGATACCTGGAACCTCTATCCCCAGGCTGACGCCCACGTCACAGTGCGTGATTCCCACCTCGGTGAAATCCTCAGTCTGGAGAACTCACGGGTGCGGATGGAGCGGACCACCATTGATGGAACCGGTGGATTCTTCGGGGCCAGGGACAACTCGCGGATCATCGCCGACGACTGCCGTTTCACATGCACCATTGAGGCTACTCAGTCGAGCACCATCGAGCTCCACTCGAGTTCGGTTGAGCCCTACCCGGTGGACCCCACCGGATTGTGGACGCGGTTCGGGGCATATGACGATGGTCGGTTGTTCGCCGACCAGACACCCGTGCAGACGATTCCGGCCCTGAGTGGCCGCGGACTCATCGCCGTGAGCTATGTCCATGAACCGCCGTCCTCGCCACCGGCCGGAAGCGCGATTCTGTCGGGTTCGGCCGCGCAGTTCAGTCTTGATCCCGAGGTCGCCGCGGGGGAGTGGCGTCTCGAGGTTTCGAGTGGCGACGGAGGACCGCCGCTGCTGATCGGTGGTGGGACCGAATATGTTGAAGACGGTGTCCTCGGGACCTGGTCCGGCGCCGATCCTGCGAGGGACCATCGGCTTCAGACAGTCTTGATCGACGGACTGGGCCGAACCCTCGTCGGCAACATCGTCGTCCCAGGCACCGGTCCAAGGGTGCGGTAGCGGCTGCGGCTGGTTCGTGCTCCGAAAGTCGTCGCGCCCTCGGCGCCTCTTGGTCAGGCGCCGCCAATTCTATTCACTACACGCTACTAGCCCCCATATCTCACCAGCTGTCTACTGCGGACGACGATGCACAGCACTCAGCCGTGCTTTCTCATCTCCGGGTGCTCCAGCCCACGCTGGGCCCCTACGGGGCCTCCCGATTCCATCGGGACCGCCCTCACGGGCGGTGCGCGAGGTCCCTACGTACCGCAAAGCACGCCTCCGCGCCCGGAGATGAGAAACCCCACCTGAGCACTGCACCTCGCCGCCCTCGTGACGAAACCCGGTGAGATATGCGGGCTAGGGCTTGCGGGCCCTGAACAACAAGCCCACGCCCCACGGGGCGCCGTCGAAGAGGCGGTCGATTGAGAAGGCGGAGCGGACGGAATTGACCAGCCAGCGCTTCTTGCCTAGATCTGAAACCTTGGCCAGTGCTGGATCGTCTTCCAGGGCGCCCGGGTTTTGAAGCCGCCGCCGGTTCACTCGTTTCATGAAGACATCGTCATAGATGCGGAGCACCGGCCAGCCCCAGACGGTGACCTCGGGCTCGAGTCCGGCCGCCCTCAGCATCTTGGTCATTCCCGGCTTCTGATAGCGCCTGAGGTGGCCGCCCCAGTCGTCCCAATCGGACCACTGGCCGGGATCGGCGGGCACGGTGCCGCAGAGCCATCCACCGGGAGCCAGGACCCTGGCGAGTTCCCGGCTGGCGGCGGCGTCGGCCGGAATGTGCTCGAGGGTCTCGGCGGATGAGACCGAAGGGAAGGCGTCATCGTGGAAGGGGAGGTTGGTGATGTCGGCGACCACGGGCAGGACGGTGGCGCCATAGCCCGCGGCTTCGACCCGGTGTGCCACCACCGCCAATGATCGGAGGGACATGTCGGCAGCGACCACTGTAGCGCCTGTGCGGGCGAGGGTGATGCTCAGCGAGCCGACCCCGGCCGCACACTCGAGGTGAAGCCCGCCCGATGGGACGCTTTTGCGGATAGCGCCTTCGAGGCGGTCTTCACGATGTGCGTGCCGCGGTCCGAAAAACTCGGGATCTGCGCCCCACTCCGCTTTACCCATGGTTCACCTGAGATGAATAACTCATTGCTAAAAACTAAGAACTGAGAACTCAGCGGTTGATGATCTTACGGGCGACCTGCTTGACCGGGAGGACTCGATCGAGCTTGTGGCCGATCCGAATGAGTTGGTCCACCACCGCCGCCTTGCCCGAAGTGTTCTTGTAGCACTCGCCGCACCGAGGCAGGGTTTCGAAATCACGCTTCTTGAAGGCCTCCATGAGCTCGAGAATCCGATCCGAAGCGAGGATTTCATTCACCGTCTGGGTATTCATGTCGCCGATGGCCTGCGACCCGTCGTAGTCATAGCAGCAGTGGGTCACCCGGCCGTCGGAGAGGACGACGAACCAGCGGAAGGGGTAGCCCTGGAAGCAACCGTAGTACTCCTCGTGGAGGTCGGTGGCATCGGTCGTGTCGAGTCCCTCGCAGGTCTTTTCGATGATCGTCGCCTGTGGGAACCGATCGATCTCGAAGAAGGTCTCGAAGTCTGTGATGGTCTCGTCGGCGGTCTTGAGCGACACCATCTTTTGGATTTCGACCCGGATCTCGTGTCCCTTGGAGATCTCGAGGAAGGTCCGAATCTTCGCCACCACCTCATCCCAGCGGCCACCGCGGCGAATCTCCGGGTAGACCTCAGGGTTGATAGTGTCGACGCAGAGACGGATGCGCTCGAGGGACGTCGCCAGAAGCTCTCTGCCGTAGTCTGCATCGAGCATCATGACGTTGGTCGAGACGCCGACCCTGGGGAAGAGATCGATGGCCTCTGCGAGTCGAGGATAAAGCAGGGGTTCGCCCATTTCGTGCAGCCACCGCGCTTGGATGCCGTTCTCGCGGAAATCCGCGGCGACCTTCTTGACAAGCCACCACGGCATGTCGTCTTCCGGCCGGCCCAGATTGCCCATCGGACACATCCCGCAGCGGAGGTTGCAGCGGCTGGTCAGTTCGACGCCGATCTTGGCGGTGGAAAGGTCGAGAATCGGTCTCATGGAGGGAGTGTAGCAGGAAGTTGTCCGACGACGTTGGTGCGCGATTGATCTGCGCAATCTGCAGTTTCATTCGCGATGTCTTTGAGCCCTTTGGGCCTTGTCGGTTCAACTGGGTGATGGCGCGACGCCCTGTTCAGCATCCGGCATCCAGCAACGTGCATCGTGCGTCGACTCGCAAGTGCTACCATCCCCGCCATGTTGGATGATCTTGACCCGATCTGGGTGGACACTCGTGCCGGCGTCGATGAAGTGGCGGCAGCGGCCCGTTCGGCGGGTTGGCTTGCCCTCGACACCGAAGCGGATTCACTCCATTCGTATTTCCACAAGACGTGTCTCGTCCAGGTGACGGCCGACAACCGCAACTTCGTCATCGATCCGCTGGCCATGGACTCGAGCGATCTCGTCCCGTTGTGGCGGGTTGTCAAGGATCCCGAGATTCCGGTACTGATGCACGGGTCCGACTACGACATCCGGGTTCTCGACCGGGACTACGACACCCGGATTCTGGGGCTTGTCGATACCCAGGCCATGGCCCAGGTCCTGGGCGAACCCAAGACGGGGCTCGCGGCTCTGCTGGAAAAAGAAGAGGGCGTGGTTCTCGACAAACGGCACCAACGCGCCGATTGGGGTCAACGCCCGCTGACGCGGTCGCAGGTCGCATACGCGGCTGCCGACACTGCGTTTCTTGGGACTCTGGCCGCGAAGCTCCGGGCGCGCCTCGAAGAACTCGGTCGTTGGGAGTGGGCTCAAGAGGAGTATCACAAGCTCGAGCAGGTGCGGCACAACCCCGTCGAGCCGAACCCGTTGGCGTTCGAAAGGGTCAAGGGGGTGCGGTCGTTGAGGGGCGATGCTCGAGACCGCGCGTTCTCCCTTTTTGAATGGCGTGAGGCAGAGGCGCAGAAGCTCGATGTTCCGCCGTTCAAGGTGCTCGGTGCCCAGCCCCTGGTCAATCTCGCGGAGAAACCGCCGGAGAGAGTTTCCGAACTCGCCAAGGTGGCGGGAATCGGTCCCAGATTTGTCCGCCGGTGGGGTATTAAGGTCATGCAGGCGATCACGCGGCCCGAGAAAGCCCCGCAGTGGAAGCGGGGGCCGCGGCAGCCGGAGACGGCGCCCGTCGTCGCACGCCGGATGAAGCGGCTCGCCGTCGTCCGCGACGAGGTCGCCGCCGAACTCGCGCTCGAACCCGGTCTCGTCTGTCCGAAGAGCTGTGCATTGGCCGTAGCATCACATGAGCCTCGGTGCGCCGATACCGCTGATCTTCGTGCGGCGGGCCTCACGGGCTGGCGTCTCGAGTGTCTCGGTCCGAAATTCATCGCCGTCCTCGCGGATGAGTGAGGCTCCCTGTGCGATCGTGGAGATGATCCCGACGTCATCGATCGGCTGACCGACCCTTCCGTGTTAACCTTCGCCTCACGAATCCGGAGGCACAATGACACTGAGAGACGAAACCCTGGCGTTTGTCGGTTGTGGAATGATGGGCGAGGCCATGGTGAAGGGATTGCTGCGTGAAGGCCTTGTCGATCCGCGGCAGATCATCGCCAGCCACCCACGCGCCGAACGCTGTCTCGAACTCGAGAATCGGTACGGTGTTCGGGTGACCGACAGCAACGCGGAGGCGGCGGCCGATGCGACCTTCGCCGTCGTTGCCGTTAAACCGCAATTCCTTGGCGAGGTCGTGAATGACCTTGACGGTGTGCTGAACATGGACGCGACCGCGCTCTCCGTTGTCGCCGGCGCCACGATGGCGCGATTGGGATCGGATTTCGGTGTCAGTCGAGTGGTCAGGGTCATGCCCAACATTCCGGCGCAGATCGGCCGCGGCATGTCGGTCTGGACCGCCACCGACGCCGTCGATGAGTCCGGACGAACCAAGGTGCGAGTCATTCTGTCGGCTTTGGGTGCCGAGGAGTACGTGATACACGAGAACGAACTCGATATGGCGACCGCACTGAGTGGAACCGGCCCGGCCTATGTCTTCATGTTTATGGAAGCCCTCGTCGATGCCGGGGTCCACATGGGTTTCTCGAGACGGGTTGCCGAGAAGCTGGTTTTCGAAACCGTGCTCGGCGCCGCCGAGTTTGCAAAGAGGGAGCCCGATCACCTGGCCAAGCTGCGAAACCAGGTGACGTCACCGGGCGGGACCTCGGCTGCGGCCCAATACCAGCTCGAGCGAGGTCGGCTCAGGACCGTGCTCTCTGATGCCGTTTGGGCCGCCTACCGCCGCTGCCAACAGCTCGGTGGCACCGCCGACTCCAATGGACCCCCGCTGAAATAGGCCGGCCACAGTCACGGTCGCCGGCTCGCACGCCGTGGGCGTCATGACAGTTCAATCAAGGCAGCAAATGGCGCCCCGCAAGACGGCCTGCGATGGGCGGTAACGAGTCACGAGAAAACCGGGGCGTCGCCGCCCCGGTTTGACTCGCGTGATTCGTGTTTCGTTCAGCGTCGAACCAGATCGAAAGCCTTGAAGGCTGGGATGAAGCCCTGGATTCGCTCCGCGATCCGGATCTCTCGAAGACGCCTCGCCTGTTTCTCATCGAGGAGAAAATCGAAGCCCTCGATATAGACCCGGTGAACATCGGCGAGCGATTCGCCGAGGACGCGTCGTTCGATCATGAGCAGACCGAGTTCGGTGGGGTCGGGTGCGCCGGCCGCAAAGAGGTCCTCGATCATCGTCTGGACATCGGCGATCTGCCGGCGGATCGGTTCCTCCGCCGCGCGGTGATCGGCCCACAGCACCTCCCATGCGGCGGCCTGATCGTCATCGAGTTTGAGGAACTCGATGACAAGGTGGCGGGCGCCGTTCATGATCGGGCCGGGGTCTTCTTGCGGCGGCTTCTCCTGGGCGGCGGCCGGCATTGCGAGAGCGAGCAACAGTATCGGCAGGAACAGGCGTTTCATGGGCACTCCTTCTGATCTCGGTTTCCAGATCCCGATGGTCACCGCAGCAGTGGGCCTCGTGATCGTGGGTGAGACGTCGGTGGGCCGATCCGGTTGACACCGAAAACCGTGGATCGGTGTAAAGTGGCGCCGAAGGGAGCGCATTCGAATGATCACCCTCACCCAAACCGCCCGCGACAAGATCGTAGAGTTCGTTGACGAGGCAGACGACGAGTGCATCGGCATCCGCGTACTCGCCGCCAAGGTCGGTCGCCACACCTATCGCTACCAGATGCAGTTGAACCGCGAACAGGACTCCATCGACGGCGACACCCGGGTCGACTTTGATGGCTTCTGCGTCGTTCTCGATGTCCAGACCGCCCAACTCATGGCCGGTGCCACCCTCGACTATCTCGACCTCGAAACCGGAGAGGGTTTCGAGATCAACAACCCGGCGTCAGATCCGGGATGGGAAGATCCGCTGCACCAGAGGGTCCAGCAGGTGATCGACGAAAAGGTGCTGCCGGTGGTTGGGGCCCACGGGGGTTGGGTCGAGCTCGATCGCATCGAAGGAGACACTGCGTTCGTCAGCCTCGGCGGCGGGTGCCAGGGATGTTCGAGCGCCGGCTTCACCCTGTCAGCCGGGATCGAGCAGGCCCTCTGCCAGGACATCGACGAGATCGAGCACGTGGTCGATGTAACTGACCACGAATCGGGCGAGGAACCCTTCTACAAAGAGTAACACCTAAATTGAGCGATTCTCACCGGCGATCTGCACCAACTCCTTGCGCTCTGGGCATTTGCAAAAGGCCTCGACATACCACCAGTATTCCTGCGTTTTTTGCAAACACCAGAGCATCAAGGAGTTGGTACATCTCATCCGGCAGAACCGCTCAA